>CENX01210353.1_pt1 | contig 27370 bp, 30 predicted proteins | sample 361321 | NCBI WGS metagenome assembly CENX01 (sample SAMEA2619678, study PRJEB7988) | marine metagenome | isolation source: saline water (ENVO:00002010), including | reverse complement strand
TTTCATCCCGGCAACAGGGGTTCGAATCCCCTTGGGGATGCCATTTTATCTTAATGGCATAGAGACACTATCGACTTTTATCTATACTTGAGACCAAAGGCAGTAGTCTAATAATGTTACCAGAAGGACAAATTTCTGAGATTTTTAGATTAGATTATTAGGTAATTATATTTCAATCTAGATTAATTAATGCTGTAATTAATCTATGAAATATTTTTATTTATTAATTACGTTATTAACTCTTGCTGCATGTGGACCTTCTGAAGAAGAGCCTGCATCAGAACCTGTACCAGATCCAGTGAATGTTTTTGAGGGTGCTTATCAAGGTGAAGTTTTCGGTTTTGACACACCTGTTTCTGTAGAAGGTGATTTGATTTCCTTTGATGGCGATGAGCCATGTGTGATAGAAGATCCATTTTCAACAACTTCTGTCTATGTTTGCATTAGCGATGATGGAACTGAAGATAGGGCAACAGTAAAAGTTGAAGGTGACACTCTAACAGTAACTCCTGAAGGTTTTGATATGGAGATTGTTTTTGAAAGGGTCTCAGAGTAAAAAATAGTCATGAAGTATTTATATTTATTAATTGCGTTATTAATTCTTGCTGCATGTGGACCTAAAAATCTTTTTGATGGATCCTATGAAGGTACGGTAGAAGGCATGGATATAACAGTAGTAGTTGATGCTGAATCTTTATCTTTAACTACACCAGGTGAAACCCCAATTAATTGTATTATCGATGACTACACAGAAAACCCAACTACAGCTGGTTGCACTGGAGGTTGGAATGCCTCAATTGAGATCAAAGGTAAGAGTTTAATAATCATACCTGAAGACCAAGATCCAGGTGTTTTTAAAAGAATTGAATAAACAGTAGTTAATATATCTTATTATCAATCAGTACTGCTATAAGCAGTGCTGGTTCAGTTCCTTTATTAACCCATGCATGGTTTGTTCCTCTTTGTATAACAACATCATGAGGGTGTAAATCAACCTCATCATTATCAACTAAGAGTGTTACATCACCTTTTAATAGAATTATGTAATCAATAGTTTCGGTTTTATGCATAGCCGGATGTCTTTCAGTATCGACTCTAGTATCAGCAGCACCGACTTGTGAAAAATTATCATGCGCTATTTGATCCATTACTTCTTTAGGAACTCCTTCAGGTAATGGGTTAATTTGAAAATATCTAAATTTTGTCCCATTTTTAGGTGGGCATAGCAGGATTTCTGAATCTGCTCTATCTGTATTGTCTGTAGATATAACTGATTCTCCATCGGTATTCCATAATTCATATAAGCCTCCTACTTCTTCTCCTATGCTTCGAGCTGGAGGGCCATCTAAAGTTAAAATGGATTTACCATTTTTGTCATGCCCAGTAACTATTCTTCTCATAAAAATCTCCTTATAATGAGTTTATGAAAGCTAACAGAATTTTTCTATTACTTTTAGTTTCTTTTTTTTCATTCACACAAGAAGATAATCCAGAAGAGCAAGCTACAAATACAGACTTCGTATCAAGTAATGTTGGATTACCTAGTGTTGATGTTAATTCTAGTTCATTCATGATTACCCGAACAGAGGTACCATGGGATATACAGACTGAAAAGGCTTTTATAAATTCAGATTTAGACGCTCAATCAAAGCGAGTTGCTTTATTTGGTGATACACATGTGCATACGACCTATTCATTTGATGCTTATTCATTTGGGACAACAGCAACCCCTGATGATGCATATGGATTTGCTAAGGGAGGTATGGTCCTTCACCCTGCAGGCTTTGAGACGAAGTTAAAAAAACCATTAGATTTTTATGTTGTGAGTGATCATGGATTATTTTTAGGCATAGTTAAAGAAGCAGCAACCAAGGGGACGCCTTTATATGAAAATGAATCCAGTGCTACTGTGAGAGATCTAAATATCCCAGAAAACTTAACTCTAGAATCATTAGACCATAGATCTGGCACATTTCTTGGTTATGTTTTCGCTGCCAATGCAGCAGTCATGCAAGGCAAACTTGACCCTAATTATTTAGTACAAATATCTAGAGATGCATGGCAAGACATTATAGAGGCGGCTGACCGGCACAACGATCCAGGAAATTTTACAACTTTTGTTGGTTACGAATATACAAGCTCGACAGATTTGATGGATAATTTACATCGAAATGTAATCTTTAGAGGTGATGGAAACAGATACCCAGAGCTACCTTTCTCAAGGATGAATTCACTTGACCCAGAAGATTTGTGGGACTGGATGGATGACTTGAGAGATCAAGGAATAGAAAGCATGGCTATACCACATAATTCCAATGGTTCTGGCGCTCAAATGTTTAAATTGGAGGATTTTGATGGAAATCCATTTGATTCTGAGTACGTATCTAAAAGACTTAGAAATGAGCCAATAGTAGAAATAACACAAGTAAAAGGAACATCAGATACGCATCCAGCCCTCTCAAAAAATGATGAATGGGCAGATTTTGAAATTATGCCTTGGAAAGTTGCGACAATGACAATATCAAAAGTTGAGGGTGGTTCTTATGTTCGAGAAGCTCTATTAAATGGACTAAAGCTTGAATCAGAAGACAAAGATAATCCATTTAAATTTGGTTTTATTGGATCGACAGATGGACATACAGCAGCATCATCCTTTAATGAAGAAGATTATTTTGCAAAAGTTGGGCTTCTTGATAGTACGCCAGAATTAAGAGGTTCAATCCCTATGACTACTCAAGCACTATTGGATAGGGAGACAAGTCAGCTTACGGGTGGTGATTTCATTACAGAAGTTGATGGAAAAAAATATGTTAATGCATCATCAATCTCTTATGGTGCTTCAGGTTTAGCTGCTGTTTGGGCTGAAGAAAATACTAGAGAAAGCATCTACTCTGCATTAAGAAGAAAAGAAGCATTTGCAACTACTGGCCCTAGAATTAAAGTTCGTTTCTTTGCTGGCTATGATTTTAATGAGGGAATGATAGACAATGAAGGACTCGTAAAACATCTTTACGAAAAAGGGCACTCTATGGGATCAGATGTACTAAATACTAGCTCTAAACCTGATCCTAAATTTTTCATATGGGCTGTTCAAGACAGCGATAGTGCACCGCTTCAAAGATTACAAATTATTAAAGGTTTTGTTGAAGATGGAGATTTGAAGGAAATTGTCTTTGATGTAGCTTGTTCAGATGATCTGAAAGTGAACCAAGACAGTTACAGATGTCCTGATAATGGAGCGATGGTTAATATTGAGGACTGCAGCTATGATAATTCAGTTGGAGCTTCAGAATTGAAAACATTTTGGAAGGATCCTACTTACAAAACAGGACAAAGAGCTTTTTACTATGTGAGGGTTCTAGAAAATCCTACATGTCGATGGTCAACATGGGATGCTATAAGAAATAATGTAGAACCAAGATCAGACTATCCAACAACCATTCAAGAAAGAGCTTGGTCGTCACCGATTCATTTATTGCCTTGATAAATGAAAGGAATAAAAGAAATTCTTATTTTTTTAGTTATAGGAGTTGTTTTAGTAATTATTGATAACTTATCTAAAGATAATAGAAATGAAATTCCTGTAGATGATCAGCTATTAACACAACTAAACCAAGCCTTCGAATTACAGTTTGATAGAGAACCAAATGATACAGAATTAACTAACCTTTTAGTAAGTTGGTACGAAGACGAAATTCTATATCAGGAAGCTTTATCAAAGGGTTTTGACTTAGATGATGAGATTGTACGAAGACGTTTAATACAAAAATATAACGATTTTTTAAAAACACAAGCTTTTAATTATGTTCCAGCAGAAGATGAGCTAAAAAGTTTTTACGAAGATAATCTCGTTAAATATATAAAGCCTTTCAATATTTCTTTTTCTCATAGGTTCTATAAAAGAAAAGATAGCAACCAGACTGATGTTTTCTTCTCTGGAATTACCTTTACTGAGGTATCTGAATTAAAAGTTAATAGTAATTTTGGCCCAGGCTTTTTTCAAAAAGTATTAGAAAGTACAGACAAAAGAATAAGCTCAACTTATGGATGGCATGAAATTTATGATTTAGAAATATACCCAGAAAAAATAATTACTTATGAAGATATAAAAGAGAATGTTCTAAACGATTTTATGCTCGCACATAATACAGAAATGTATGAAGAGAATATTCTAAAAATAAGAGATAAATATGAGCTTATTTATAACGACTAAAAGATATTTATTTTTTCTTATATTTTTAGTTGGGCACGCATATACACATGAGATTGTTGTATCAAAAATTCAAATAGAAGAACATAACCAATCTAACTATAAGATTTCATGGATTAGACCTAAGCTATCAAATTTTAAAGACATAAAACTCTCAGTTAATAGTGAATGTAGTTCAATCTCGAACTACAAGTATCAGATCACAAATAAAAACTATATATCTAGTTGGGACGTGGGTTGTGGGACTGGACAATTATTTTTTATTGAAGCTGATGGGATAAATACCAATGTTGAAATTTTTGTTTCCACTATAGATCAGGAAGAAAGACTCATTGGCACCATAAGTTTGAATAATAATAAGATCTATGTTGATCAAATTAGTCCCTCAAATAACTTCTTTATGTTGGGAGTTTCTCATATGTTTGGTGGTCTAGATCATTTAGTTGTAGTTCTTTTGTTCACACTAATGGCTACAACTTCTATTGGTCTTATAAAGACAATTACCGCATTTACATTGGGCCATAGCTTGACATTAGCATTAGCTTATTTGGGAGTCTTCTCTATTAGTCAAAGACCTATTGAAGCATTAATAGCACTAACCATAATTGCCTTATCTTTAAAATTAATGAATTCATCAGAACCTAACAAGGGTTCTACATATATCGCAGCTTTTTTTGGTCTAATACATGGTTTTGGGTTTTATGGGGTCCTTGATGAGATAGCTGTTGATGAAAATATTATCGCCAACCTTTTCTTTTTTAATATTGGAATTGAAGTCGCTCAATTTTTATTCATAGGAGTTCTCTTGATATTAGCTTGGGGTGCAAAAGCCTTATTTCAACTAAATTTTTATAAAAGAAATGATTTTGTTGCTTATTCAACCGGTGGGATAGGAATGTATTGGCTAATTGATAGGCTTATAACAATTATCTAAAAATGCGCACATATAAATTAATAGTTTTAGTTTTAATAATTTTTATTACAGGGTTTGGGTTGTATGTAAAAACCTATTACAAATCTTTATTTAATACACTAGATCCAAAAGACAACGAAGTAATAAAATTTTATAAAATTAACGAAGACCTAACTAATAAAACAAACTATTTTACATGGCTTGGTCAAAGCACGGTTTTATTAAGTGTGGATGACAAAAATATTCTTTTTGATCCAATATTTTCAATGAGGGCTTCACCCTTTAGCTTTATAGGACCCAAAAGGAGAATACCATTAATGATTGAACTAGCTGATTTGCCTAGAATTGATCATGTCTTCATATCACATAATCATTATGATCATCTAGACATACCTACACTTAAGACATTACAGGAATACAATCCTGAAATTATTTTTAATGTACCGCAAGGTGATAAAAAGTTACTAACTTCAAATTATCTGAATAATGTCAAAGAGTTTAAGTGGTGGGAAAGTGATCAATCAGAGTCATTCTCCATGACATTTATTCCTGCAAAACATTGGTCTGCGCGTGGTTTTTTTGACAGAAACGCAAGTCTATGGGGAGGGTGGATTATAAGCTTTAATGAATTATCTTTTTTGCATCTTGGCGATTCAGCATACGATGAAAATTTTAAAACCTATAAAGAAAAAATAGGAGATATTGATATTGGATTTATAGCTACTGGGTCTTACTTTCCAGCTGAAATTGAAAGTGATGTTCATGCAAACCCACAAGAAGCTGTTCAGATAAGTTTAGATTTTGATATAAAAACTAGTTATGGCATTCATTGGGGAAATATTTACTTTTCACAAGAGCCCACTTATGAGCCAAGAGATATGATTGAAGCACTTTCTCTTGAAGATGAAAGAGTTAATTTTTTTACTCCTCTTCCAGGTGAAATAATTTCACTTAGTTTTAGATAATTTCTATTGTAAATGAGAATCATTCTCACTAATATATAGGCCATGAATGAATTTATAATTGTCTTTCGAGAAAGTTTAGAAGCGTGTTTAATAGTTGGGATCATTTATAGTTTTCTATCAAGATCTGGCTTAACCGACGCTATAAAAAAATTGTGGTTAGGCGTAGGCGCATCTGTTTTTGCAAGCATATTAGTTGCATTTCTAGTGGTTTATCTTAAAGGAATTGCAGGTGATACAAGATATGAAAAACTGTTTGAAGCTCTATTTATGTATGCAGCTGCAGGATTAATTTGGTATGTAGTCTTTTGGCTATCAAAACATGTATCAGATAAAAAAGATTTAGAATCAAAGACGGAAAAAGCATTGAAAATGTCTACATGGGGTGTTTTTTGGGTTGTCTTCTTTTCAATTTTAAGAGAAGGGTTCGAGACAGTCGTAATGCTCTTGGGCCAAGATAGAGGAGATGGTTTCTCCTATACCGGTTTTGCTCTAGGAGCAATATTAGCAATTATTATTGGTTATTTAGTTGTTATAGGCGGGAAAAGAATTAACCTAAGACCGTTTTTTAAAGGAACGACTTTGTTATTAGTATTTCTTGCTTCAGGCATGATTGCCTATGGTACACATGAAGGAGAGGAGTATCTTGAAAAGTCTGGTTATATTGAGAAAGAGAATATTGCTAGGCCATGGGATATCTTGACACCAACACCTGAAATACCTGAAGGTGGATTTCTTTATAGATATGATTCATCTAAGGATCTTTATTATCACCCTATGTACGATAAGGGTTATATAGGTGAATTTCTTAAAGGTTTTTTTGGTTACAATTCAAATCCGAATTATGTTGAACTATTTGCGTGGATCTTTTCATTAGCATTTGGCATTAGAATGTGGCGAAGGTTTTATTACTGATTGATATAACCTCTTATTAAATTTATTAGTTCTGATGGCATTAATCCAGATTTAAGGTTTAGTTTTTCAGCACAATGACCATGTAGTGCAACACCTAATTTACAGCTTTTCATTGGGTTCAACCCCTGTGCTAGGAAGCTGGCAATAAGACCAGCTAGAACATCTCCAGTTCCAGCTGTACTTAATGCAGTAGACCCATTCATACAACAGAAAGTTTCATTTCCATTAGATATTAATGTACCAGGGCCTTTAAGTACTGTAACTGCATTATATTTTATGCTGATTTCAATAACTGATCGTAGGCGGTCCTCTTTAACATGAGATGAAGGCACGTTAAGTAATTTTGCTGCTTCTCCTTCATGAGGCAAGAGTATTTGTGTTGTGAATAAGTTAATAGACTTTATTTCTTGTATATAAGCAGCATCTAGAATGGTGGTGATTGGTTTATCCTTAATAAGATCATATGTTTCTCGAGTCCACTTATTATTGAGTGTTCCAGGACCCGCCAATATAGGAATATTATCTGAAAGTATTTCAGCTAATCTATCATGATTATCAAATACTATTATTTCTGGAAATTCTTTAAGAACTTTTATTACATTTTGGCTTTTAGTGTATAAGTATGTCAGCCCAACACCTGACTTAATTGCCATTTGAGCAGCTAAAATTATTGCACCTGGGTATTTTTCATCGCCACCAATAATAAGTAATTGTCCAGAGTCATATTTATTAGAATTAATAGCCCTTTTTGGTAAAAACTTTTTAACGTCCTCAAATTCAAAATCAATTATCATTAATTAATAGTATAAAATATTCATAGTTTTTTGATTATGGGCAAAATAAAATATTTATTAATAATTCTCTTTACCTCATTCGTTTATGCAGAAAGTGATGGATACGCACAAAATGATGATATAGAAATTTACTATATTGATTATGGTCCAGAAGAGGGCACTCCAATTTTATTAGTTCAAGGTTTAGGAGGACAACTGACCTTCTGGCCAGATGAATTAATTGATATGTTTAGAGATAATGGTTTTAGACCTATTGTTTATGACAATAGAGATGTAGGGCTATCTCATAGTTTTGAAGAATATGGAAAACCAAATTTTATTTGGAACTACATAAAATTCTATTTAGGTTTACCAATTTACTCAGTTTATTCGTTAACAGATATGTCTAATGATGGCATTGCGGTATTAGATGAGCTTGAAATTGAAAAATCTCATGTTTTAGCTCAATCAATGGGTGGGATGATTACTCAGAGAATGGTTGCAGATAATAATGATAGGTTTATATCCTACGTTCTTATCGCCTCGATGGCTGAAACACCTAATGTTAGTAATGCTCCTAAAGGAGAATTAAGAGCTCTTATTGAAAATAGATCATTTAAAGAACAGTCGATTGAAGAAAGAGTAGATAGATCATTACGAATTTTTCAAATACTGAGTTCTGAGGGTGTAGTGATTGATGAAGATAAGTTCAGAGTAGAAGCAATAAAAAATATAGAAAGAAGCCCAAATGATAGTGGCTTTTCTAGACAACTAATAGCAATACTAGCTGATAAGAATAGATTTAATGAACTGAAGAGAATATCAGTTCCAACCTTAGTTATACACGGAAAGCTTGATCCTTTAGTTCCCTTTAATGAAGGTAAAAAAACCGCTCAATCAATTCCAAATAGTAAATTTATTGCCGTAGAAAAGATGCGACATTTAATAGATGAGCCAGTACTAGAAGTTATAGCAGATCCGTTAATAGAGCATCTAAGAAGTTCTGAAGCTAACTAGTTAAGACTTTCGTAAGATCCTATTATTCTTATTTCTTCGGACATTCCCTCAAGTGTATCTAGAAGTTCTAGTATGTTCTCATCCTCATAGAATCCTTCAAAGTCGATAAAAAATGTATGTAAAAAAATATTATTTCTTGATGGTCTTGTTTCAATCCTAGTCATATTGACATCTAACTCTGCAAAAGGCTTAAGAATTTTCATTAATGATCCTGGTTGATCTTTTATGTTTATCATCACTGAAGTTTTATTAGTCTTACCTTTATCTTCGATCATCTTACCAATGACAAGAAATCTTGTTTTATTATCAGACCTATCTTGTATATCTGCTACATGTGCATGTAACCCAAAGATCTTGACTGCATGTGAATTTGCAATACAAAACATAGAAGAGTCATCTTTTGCGTTCGCAGCAGCTTCTGCAGTACTAGTTGAGACTATTTTTTCAGCATTAGGATAATTTTTTCTGATCCAATTATTACATTGACCAAAAACTTGAGGATGAGAGGTGATCTTTTTTACATCATTGGGATTAAGTTCATTATTAGAAGAGCAGAATATATGGGAAACATTAAAGTTATATTCTTTTGTAATCTTAAGATCATAGTCAATTAAACAATTGAGAGACGAATTGATAACTCCTTGATAAGAGTTTTCAAACGGTATCACTCCATAGTAAGAATGGCTCAAAGCAACTTTCTCGAAAATATCTTCTATAGAAGCTACAGCAACAAAGTCATCATTATTTGTAAATATTTTGCGTGCAGCTAAGTCTGAGTTAGTGCCTTCTGGACCTAAATAGAAAATTTTCATTCAAGGATTGTAAGGTTTTTTAGACGAAAAAAAAACTGAGCAAGCTCAGTTCTTTTAAAATCGAGATCTGTGGGTGTCAAAAGTGAGATTACCTTCTGCATCCTTGAGTAAGATCTCTTTTACTCTCGGTGGTCAAGTTTGGTCGTTTGCATGCTGACCTTCCTTGAACTTTCACCTTTCTGGTCTCTTCCTATGATAACTTTCTCATTCTTGGTTCTGCAGTTCCTTTCCTGATCTTGTTATCTTTAGGTAAGATCTAATTTAAAATGTGTTACGACTTAATGCAATACTTTTAGTGAAATAAATACTACTTTTTTTTATCTTTTTTTTAAACCCGCTTTTAATGGGACCTACAGACGATAAAAAAATTCAATTTTTTTTTGTTTTTTAATTTAATAATTTAGCATTTGTATAAAAAATGATCAATCTGTATATTATTTAATCAAAGTTATTTCTAAAAATATATGAAATCTTCATTTATACTAGACTCAACAAAGGAGTTTTTAATGAGTACAGTATTAATTACAGGACCAACTGCAGGTATTGGTAAATCTTTAGCAGTTCAAATGGCAGAGAAAGGCCATGATTTACTACTAGTAGCTAGAAGAGAACATAGGTTAAGAGAAATTTCTGAAGAAATTAATGAAAAATATAATGTCAAAGTAAACTATTTTGTTGCTGACTTAAAAGATAAAAATGCTCCTCAAGCAATCTACAATTTTACAAAGTCATTAAATCTGGATATATCGATATTAATGTTAAATGCAGGCTATCAAATAAACACAAGACTTGAAGAAGCATCACTTGATGATGAGGAAGATTGCTTAAGAGTTTTAGGTATTTCGGTAATCATGTTAACTAAATTATTCTTAAATGATTTAAAACAACGTGGAGGCGGACATATTATGGTTGTATCTTCAATGGCTGCATTCGCACCACCTTCTGGTGAGTTTGCAGTGCTTTATGGTCCAGTTAAAACTTTCATGAATAGATTTGTAGAAGCTTTAAATGGTGCATACAACAAACATAATATTTTTGCTACCTCCGCATGCCCTGGATTTACTATTACTGAATTTCATGAAGTAAGTGGTGTTCAGGAAAGAATGGATAAAGTTCCAAATTATATGAAGATGAGCGCTGATGATGTAGCAAAGGAAAGTATTAATGGCATGCTTAAAAGAAAAGAAGTAATTATAACTGGCGGATTAAATAGATTTTTAGTTGCCACTCTTAAGTGGTTTCCTAAATCTCTTATAAAGACAATAGGAAATGCTTTGGCTGGAGGAAGATATAAGTAAGCTTTCTTCATGTATTATATTGCACAGTTCTAAAAACGTAGATATTCTACTAAGCGTATGGAGAATAGACTGCACCCAGTAGATGCTTGGCATCTTTCATTAGAAAAGAATGATCCTAACATTCTCTATGATGTATTAGATGATAGCTTTGAATTTTTCTCTCCAGCTGTTTTTAGAAGTAAAGAGAAATATATGGGCTTTATTTATTTAATGGCAGCATCAGAAACCTTTCTAGGAAAAAATTTTAGCTATAAAAGACAAATCATAGATGAGCACAATGCTGTACTAGAATTTGAGTGCACTATAGATGATGTAGCAGTTAATGGAGTTGATCTGTTTAAATGGAATGAGGACAATAAATTTACTGAGATGAAAGTAATGATTAGAACTGAAAAAGCATTGGAAGCAGTGAAGTCAGTGATGACAAAGCATCTGATGAGACCAGAAATTTGGAGGTAGTATGGCAAAGAAATATGTAAATTATAGAGTTGGTGGAACACCAGAAAAAAAAGACGAAAATTATACTGTTTGGTCAAATGATTTACTAACTAAATTAATAGCTAGTAAAACGGTAATTGAGCCTAATAAATCGACAGTAGGACATAGGCTAATGGAAAGTGAAGTGGTTTATGTAATTCTTTCCGGTCGAGGGCTTATGGAAGTGATTGAATACACAAATACCGAAGATGGTCATGGACATGATCCATCAGCAGGAATCATGCATAAAGATGAGTACTCATTATCTACTGGTGATGTAATTCTCGCTGAAGAGGGCGATTACATAAAAGTTGCAAATGAAAGTGATCATGATCAGTTAGTTTATTTAAGAATTTTTGATAAGCCTGGTTGGAGAGATAGAGCATCTAAGTCCGAGGAATAATTGAAAAAAATATTATTAGTTTTTTTAATTTCAGGCTTGGCAAATTCTAATCCTGAAGTTTATTTCATTGAACCAAAAAGCGGTGACATTGTATCTAGTACATTTACAGTTAAATTTGGTCTCTCAAATTTTGGCGTTGCTCCTGCAGGTTATGATATTCCGAAGACGGGACATCATCATTTGTTAGTTAATGCAGGCCTTCCAGAAGATTTGTCTTTACCAATTAAAGCTGATCAAAACCATATTCATTTTGGTCTTGGCCAAACAGAAACAGAAATTACACTCGAAAAAGGAGCTCATAGATTAAGACTTCTATTGGGAAATTATTTACATATACCTCATAACGAACCTATATTTTCTGAAGAAATAATTGTTATCGTTAATTAATCATGACTGAACTTACGGTTACGCAAGTGTATGCAGTAGGTGCTCCAATAATATTAGCTTTAATATTTATTGAAGTTCTTATTTCAAACTTACAAAATGCATCTTATTACAAGAAGGAAGACACTCTTTGTACTATTGGTCTTCTAACTGGCAATATTTTGATGGTTTTTGCTATTAAAGGATTAACACTTGCCCTACATTTCTATTTATATCAATTCAGGCTATTTGATTTAGCTTCAATAATTCCTTTATGGGCAATGTGGATATTAACTTTTATTCTCATTGATCTTGTCTTTTATATATATCATCGTATTTCTCATAAAAGTAGATTTCTTTGGGCTATACATATGAGCCATCATTCAAGTGAAGAAATGAATTTTGCTGTTTCGTTTAGACAGGCTTGGCTAGGTCCATTATCAAAAATACCATTTTTTATTATTTTGCCTTTAATAGGCCTTGATCCAACTATTATTGCAGTAGCAGGTGTAATTAGTACTCTCTGGGGAATTTTTGGCCATACACAAGTTATTAAAAAGCTTGGCCCATTAGAGTGGATCTTTAATACACCCTCACATCACAGAGTTCATCATGGCGCAAACGAGCAATATATAGATAAGAATTACGGCAACCTATTTATCATTTGGGATCGCATGTTTGGAACATTTGAGCTTGAAAAAGAACGTGTTAGATATGGGCTGGTAAAGAATGTTAATACATTTAATCCTATAAAAATAACTTTAATGGAATGGAATTCTATCCTTAAGGATCTAAATAAGGCATCTAATATAAAAGAATCATTTAATATATTTTTTGGACCTCCTAAAACTAAAGGCAGATGAAATTTAATCCAATGTTCACACCAAAGGAGATGCTTGAAAAAGGTATCTTTGGTGGCACTTATTTTGCAGAATTAATTGATCATAAAGATTTTCCTGAAGAGTGGTTTGAAAATATAGATGAAAGTTTTTATAAGTCTGATAAATATCAAACAAAAGTTAATTTTTTTAAAATTAAGTCCGGTCAATCACAAGAAGAATGGGAGGCTGCTGGATGGATGCATAAAGACGATCCTAGGGGATGGTTTGAATGGTATTGCAAATATTTTTTAGGCAGAAGACATGAAGATGATGAAAGACAGATTAAGAGATGGGCAGCATTTTGTGGTCCTAATGGAAGGTGGAAAAATATTATTTACGCAAAAATCCATGCATCAGAATTCGGTTTAGAAAATTGCCAAGATGTAAGTAGAAGAATTCAGCAATCTCTACTGCATTGGTCCTATATGGTAAACAAAAAAGATTATGCTACTTGGAAAGAAGAAAAAGGCATAACTATAGAATTTTAGTCTTGGTCTAATTTGCTTTTGTCAGTTTCATCTCTATGTTTTTTGAGATATTTCATAAAAGGTGTTCCACCAGTACCTCTAACTTTTGATCCACCAGAACCAAATAAAGTACTTTTTGTATTCTGACTATGAATATAGTCAGCTGCATATTGAAGATGTTGTGTTCGAAAAATCGAAATCTCTTTAAGACAGTCGTCATATATATGTTTTAAATCTTCATTATCATTAATGAAAACTTTAAGTTTGCTATGATTCTCAACGTATTCTATGAGTTCTCTATGACCTGGAGGCATGTAAAGACGCATTTCATCGAGATACTCTCTAAGCTCATCTCTTTCATGCACTACATTAAATAAAGCATCTAAAGTTGGCACTATTGAGCTTTGAGCACCAGTTTCTCCCCTATAAAGTTGCGGTTCATTACCAAAGCAATCTTCATAAATTAAACCATCAGGCAAATCGGGATTGTTTTTCCAGCCAAAAATATAAGGCCTTACTCTATGGTAATAAATGTATGGATCACATTTTTCAGGCATCTTTCTAAAAATATGATTAACCTCCATCATTGACTCTTTAATAGCTGTTAATTTTTGTGCAAGAAAATTTTTCTCGATAGAGTCATTTTCAAAAGCTACTGCAATATCAAGAGCAGAGGTAATTGCTAATTTGGCTTCACTCTCAATGCATACATGGATTGTGACAAACCAGTCCTCATCGATCCCTCCTAAGAAATTGTAGTTAAGAGCGACATTATCAAGAGACACAGGTTCACCAGCATCAATTTTATGCCAATTATCTAAACAATAACTTGCATAGCTAAGAACAGCTGGTCTTCCCAGCATTTCAGAAATTTTAACCCAAGGTTTAGCTAAGCACGCTGGCAATACTTTAGAAGGAGTTAGGTCTCCCCATACATACGCATGGGCTAAAAAAGAAAACTGCACATTTAGCGACCTCAATTCTTCTTCCTTGTAGTTAGTTAAATCATGAGAAAAGAAAGAAGAGGGCAGTTTATCTACTAGATTTCTAATTTTGTTTGTAAGCAATAATTTTGGTATTGCTAAAGAAAGTTCCTTAAGTTTAAGCACATCTTTATTAGAATCATCAAGATGATATAAAGGCTCTGTATCAGGCAAAAAACCATTAAATGACGTTTTACTTAGGCTCAAATAAGATTGCATTCAACTATTCTATATTAGATCAGTTTTTTTACATTATTTACTTGCATATATTTTCTTTATTCATATAATTCTTGAATAAGAATGATTCTCATTTACATTATCATTTAGATCTAGAGGAAAAAAATATGAAAAATTTAATAAAAGTATTATTTTTGCTATCAGGCGTGTTATTTGCACAAACTGATGGAAACTCAGAGGATCAAGTAGAGGAAGTTATCATAAAAGGTAATGTACTTTACTCAGATCAAGTACATGCTCTTAAAACGCCGGTACCTGTTTTAGATGTACCACAGACGGTAACAATCGTTACAGACGATGAAATCCGTTCACAAGGTCTTAGAGAAATAGGAGATATTGTCCGTTACACGCCTGGTGTGAATACATCACAAGGTGAAGGACATAGAGATGCAGTTGTTTTTCGAGGTGTTAGATCAACAGCAGACTTCTATCTGGATGGCGTAAGAGACGATGTTCAATACTATCGATCTTTATACAACGTTGAACAAGTTGAAATTCTACGAGGTCCGAATGCACTTTTATTCGGTCGTGGTGGTACTGGCGGCATCATTAATAGAGTTACTAAAAAAGCTGTTTTAGGTGAAATGTTCGGTGGCTATGATCTAGGCACAGATTCATTTGGTGCTCTTGATTTTGCTGCTGACTATAACGTTCAAACTGGAGATAACTCAGCACTACGTTTTAACATCCACAGCGATGCTTTAGAGAATCATAGAGACCATTATGATGGTACAAGATTTGGCATGAACCCAACGGTGACAGTAGCACTAAGTGATGCAACCACACTAGATCTATCTTACGAATATGCAGATCATGAAAGATTTATTGATAGAGGTATTCCTACTATAAATAATGCACCAGACGAATCATTAAGCAATATCGTCTTTGGTGATGAAGACATAAATGTCACTACTTTAGAAGCTAGCATTATGCGTGCTAATGTAAGTCACAAATTCTCAGAAACTAGAAAAGGTAACCTAGCAGTTCAATCTAGTAGCTTTGAGAAAATGTACAGAAATTTATATGCTTCAGGCTATGACGGAACTCTAGTAACTATGGATGGTTACTTAGATCCAACTGAGAGAGATAACTTTATCGTCTCAGGTAATATAGTTAGCGAAGTTGTTACAGGATCTGTTACTCATACTATTCTAGTTGGGGCAGAATTAATTAACACAGAAAATAAAAACCATCGTTATGACACTAACTGGTCAACTACTGATGATGATAATGAAGTTTTTGATATTTCAAGACCTATGGATTTTTCAGTAAATTCAGCTGGAGTTGCTACTTCTGTTAACTTTACGAATTCTTTAAAGAGTAAGTCAGAGTCTGACATAACAGTAACGTCACTATTTGTTCAAGATCAAATGGATCTTACTGATAATGTAAAGGTTATGTTAGGTGGTCGATTAGATAGTTTTGACATAACAGTTGATGATATCAAGAACGGCACATCTGAATCACGAACAGACGATAGATTTTCACCAAGAGCAGGTCTTATATATAAGCCTCAAGAAAATATTTCTTTATACATGAGCTACAGTGAAAGTTTCTTACCAAGATCAGGAGAGCAATTTAAAGCACTAAGTGCTTCATCTGCTCGATTAGATCCTGATGTCTTTGAAAGTACTGAACTTGGTCTTAAGTGGGCTATGACTGATACTCTAAGTTTTACAGCTGCTATTTTTGATAGTGAGCAAACTAGAGCTGCATATGATAATGATACTGGTGAAAACTCTGAGATCAGAGGTTTACGTGTAGATGGAATAGAACTTGAGCTTAGAGGTCAAGTTAGCGATAAGCTACAACTAGCTGTTGGATATAGTTCTTTAGAGGGCACCACAAGCTCAGGTGGCGTTGCTAGGGAAGTTCCTGATCACACATTCTCATTATTTGCTAAATATCAAGTTGATGAGAACTTTGGCTGGGCATTAGGTATCACCCAACAAGGCGAATCACACATCAAAGATAATAGTGCTCTTGTATTACCTGAGTACACTAGATTTGATTTTGCGGCTTATTGGAATGTAGCAAATGATATGGTTCTTAGATTAAATGTCGAGAACTTAACTGATGAGCTTTATTTCCCACATTCACATAGTACTCACCAAGCTTCTGTTGGCGAGCCATTGAATGCTAGGGTCTCATTAAGTAAGAGTTTTTAATTAAGGACTCATAAGAAATTAAATGGGAGGCAAGCACATATTAAAGGGCTTAAGTTGTCATATTCCACCCTTGCAACGTAATGACAATTCAAGAACTATAATGCTTGCCTATACCATTTTATTTGTGAAATAGACTTTCGATTCATATTTTTACCTTTCGTAGAATAGGAAGACAGTTTCACTTAGCTCCTCAGAAATGAGGGGCTTTTTTTTAGATAAAAACTGTTTAGACTTAAAGAATCATGAAACTTAGCTATCCACCACTAATTGTTTTAGGGTGTATTGCTATTCAGGTATTACTTAAAATAATAGTACCCTTAGAAGTTAACTTAAGTCTTCTATTAGGCCTTGTATTACTAATTTTATCTTTAGGAGTCATTACTTATGCATTTAAAGAGCTTAATAATAATGAAACAACCTATATACCTGATGGAGATCCTGAGAAATTAGTTACTTCTGGTCCATTTTCCATTAGCAGAAATCCTATCTACCTAGGTATGGCAGGCACACTTTTAGCAATTGCCTTCTTATTGCAATCACTTTCTGCCCTGTTAATACCTATATTGTTTATTTCAATAATACAAAATACCTGGATACCGCATGAGGAGAAAAAACTTGCTGAAGTATTTGGAGAGGAATGGGAAATTTATTCAGCAAAAACAAAACAATGGTTATGATGAGATATTCTCATTAATCAATTGTTTCCATAGACGATAATCACTATCCATAATCTTGCTGAGATTACTATCTGGATTGAATACGTTCTTTTCTTGTTTTTCTAACAAGTCGATATTCATTAATCCAGTTGTAATGCCAGCTAAGCAAGCTACACCTTTAGCAGTCGATTCAGTATTTTTAGGTACTTGTATAGGAATATTTAATATATTGGCAATATGGGAAACAAATGTTTTATTGGCCGCCATACCACCGTCAATACTCAAGGATTTAACACTTATATCAGCTTGTTCTAAACAATCAACAATATCTTTAGTTTGATACGATATTGAATTAAAAGCTGCATTAATAAGATCTTTCTTCGTTGTATCCCTAGTGATGCCATGAAAGCTTGCTCTAATATTAGAGTCCCAATATGGAGCGCCAAGACCAGTAAATGCTGGTATAAAATGAACTCCATTAGCATTAGCATCTGAATTTAAAAATTTCTCAGATTCAGAACTTTCCTTAAAGAATTTAAGATTATCTCTTAACCACTGAATGACTGTACCAGCAGAATATATACTACCTTCAACTGCATAATGAATCTGTTTATTGAAACTGAAACCTACAGTGGTTAAAAGACCTTTTTTAGGAGTTAATGGTTCAGACCCAACATTAGACATTAGAAAACAGCCTGTTCCATAGGTGCTTTTTAAATCACCAGCATTTAAACATCCTTGCCCAAATAGTGCAGCTTGTTGATCCCCTAGTACTGCGTTGACATTAATATTATTACACTCAGATAAAGGTCCAAATGACTCATCTGAATTAGAAACTTCAGGGAGCATTGATTCTGGAATTTCAAATAGGTCAAGTAGGTATCTATCCCAAGAAAGGGTATTAATGTTAAATAACATTGTTCTCGAAGCATTAGTTATATCAGTTTTATATATACTTCCTTTCGATAAAACATACATAAGGTATGTATCTACTGTGCCAAAACATAAACTTCCTTCTTTGGCTTTAACTTTTGCATCTTTAACATTTTCTAATATCCACTTTATTTTCGTTGCAGAAAAATAAGGATCTAATAATAGGCCAGTACGTTCAGATATTTCCTTTAGGGTTTCATTATCCTCAATAGAAGAACAAAAACTCTCAGTTCTTCTATCCTGCCAGACTATAGCGTTATAAATTGGCTTTCCTGATTTTCTATCCCAAACGAGAGTAGTTTCTCTTTGATTAGTGATGGCTGCTGAACTGATATCTTTAAGATCAATATTATTTAATGTATCAGTGACAGACTTGATTAATGCACTAGGATCAATCTCTACCCATCCATCATTAGGATAAATTAATGGATATTCCTTTTGAGATAGTTCAATAATTTCGGCATTAGAATCAAAAACAATAGATCTTGAACTTGTAGTCCCTTGGTCAATTGTTAAAATCTTAGTCATGTCTAAAATAAATATTTTAACTCTTATCGCTCTAACATTCCTCATTAGCGGATGCTCTTCTGTCGAAAATAATTCTTTTGGTAAAGAGCATGAAAAAAAGATTAATGAACTTAAGGAAGATTGTTCGTTTGCAACTATTGATTATGATAGAACTGGGAATCCACTTTATATTTGTTATAAAGATAGTTCATCCTTAAAAAGGTCGAAAAAAAATTCCGATAAAGAGACAGAAGAATCAGACACTGAAGAGACAACTACAGTTGATTAAATATACGATCTATTCTAAAAAAAATTGTTCTTATTGCGATAGAGCAGCTGCTCTATTAGACAATATGGATATGTCTTTTGAAATTAAAAAAATTGATGAAGATATAAATTTATATAAAGAAATGCAGGAAAAAGCCCCCTTGATGAAAACTCTTCCAGTCATTTTAAAAAATAATGAATTAATTGGCGGTTTTCACGATTTAGTAACCTCTCTAGACTCCTAATGGATCAGCTTATATTTTATGATACTGAAACATCATCCTTAAGAGAGTTGAATTTTGTTCAGGCTATTCAAATCGGTTCAATTTTAACAAACTCATCATTAGAGCAAATCGATTCATTTAGTACATTATGCTCGCCATTACCATGGACTTTAATTACACCTAAAGCACTATTAATAAATAAAAAGAAGGAAATTTTTGATACAGAAATCACTCACTATCAAATGATTAAATCTACATATGATAAATGGTCATCTTGGTCATCATCAGGTGAGGCAGTTTTTATTTCCTACAATGGTATGCGTTTTGATGAAGAGGTAATGAGAAGGCAGTTTTATTGGAATTTGTTTGATCCATACATTACAAATACGAATGGAAATTCACGCCTAGATCTCTATTTAAAAATGTATGTGGTTGGGTTCTTCTATAAGGATATATTTCCCATTCCGGAAAAGAATAATCAAATTTCATTGAAATTAGAACATTTTGCTGAGTTGTTTAAAATGAACACACAGAATGCTCATGACGCGCTTGAAGATTGCGAATATTTAAAGGAGCTTCTCAGTCAAATTAAATCCCGGTTACCGAATTTTTATAACGAGATGATTACAACGACTTCTAAACAGGACTTATTTGACCACTTACTTGTTAATGAAGTTAACTATCTCTCTTCTTACATACCGTCTAATAAGACTTTACGATCAATGCCTTTTACAATATTAGCAGGAGCAGAAGCCGTAAACCAAACAATAATATTTAATCTAACAAATGACCCCAATTTATATTTTGACTTAACTTTTCAAGAGTTAAGAGACTTAATCGATAATCGAGCCGAATCTCCATTTAGAACCATAGGTATAAACCGCACAATTCCAAGTATTTCAGCACAAACTTTAGAACAGGATAATATTTTACCCAGCGAGAATTACTTATACCTTCAAAGAGCAAAACAACTTAGAAATAATCCTGATTTTATTTTTAAAGTAAATGAGATTTTTATTGATAAAGAAAAGCCAATATATAAGAACTCATACAACGAAGAGCAAATTTACTCAGGTGGATTTCCAAATCAGATTAATAGAGATAGAATGAAAAACTTTCATAGCGCACACTCACTTACAGATAAACTTTCAATTGCAGATTCTTTTGATGATGATAGACATAGAGATTTTGCGATACGAATTTGTGCACAAGAACACCCATCGGAGATATCTAATAAATACCTTCAACATTGTAATGCTTTAGTTAAATCTAGATTCAGTGAAGATGGTCCATGGCCAGATGCAAAGAAATATTTAAAAGAAGGGGAGACCCTCCTTACACAACTAACAAATCCTGATGAAAAAAAACTAGTAAAATTAGCAATTAATTCGATTGAATCTAGTCGAAATTAATATATCTATTTGTATATAATAAGTACCCAAGTATCTCAGGGCATTATGAAAAGAGTTTTATATTTATTTTTTATCTCAAATTTATTTTTCGGAAATATTATTTTTGATGGGCATGTGAATGATGACGAATGGGCTAATACTGAAAAATACTTAATTTCATATGAAGTAGAACCCGGATACAACACTCCAGCTAAATTTAAAACTGAAGCATTTATTACTCATGATGAAAACTTCCTGTATGTAGGCTTTAAAGCATATGGCAATAAAGAAAATATCAGAGCTAGAATTCGAAGTAGAGATTCTATCTATTATTTAAACGATTTCGTCGATATTGGAATAGATACTTATGCAGATGGCAGATATACAGTTTCTTTCAGTGTTAATCCAAAAGGAAGTGTAGGAGATCGTAAATATTCCTCATTTTGGCCAGACGCATCTTATAACGTTGAATTTGAAGGAGACGGACACTACACAGAATATGGCTATGAAGCCGAATTAAGAATTCCCTTTACATCATTAGATTTTCCTGAAACTGAAAATCAAAAATGGAAGATTTATTTTTTACGTAAGCTATACGATAACGATAATGAAACTAGATATTTAAGTAGCAAGGATATTGAGGGAGCAGGTTGCCGTATCTGCCAGTCTGATATTTTTTATGAATTTTCAGGCGTAAAAAAGAAATCTAAAAAACGCCTAATACCATCAATAACAGCAAATTCATATGCAGAGAGAGATGAGACAGGAGAGATGAAAAGAAATTCACCTGACTCTGAAATTTCATTAGGAGGTGTATATGAACTAAATGGCAATAATCTTGAATTTACGATTAATCCAGATTTTTCTCAGATCGAGGCAGACGAAAGCAAGATAGATGTAAATTCCACTACAGCATTAAGATTCGAGGAAAGACGTATATTTTTCAATGAAGGAAGAGACTTTCTTCAATCAAGATTAAATACTGTTTATACAAGATCAATAAATAACCCTGAATATGCTATTAAATTATTTAATAGAGGAGATAAACATAGTTATTATTTTCTTGATGCAGAAGATAGGAATACTCCGATAATAATTCCTGGGAGTCAAAGATCTTATTCTGCTCTTCTAGGCAAAAGTCACGCTAATATCTTTAGCTATAAATATAATCTTGAAAGAGGCCAATATTTATCATTCTTAACTACAAACAGATCTTATGATGGAGGCGGATCTGGATTACTCTATTCTTCACGTGGATATATTATTCTAGATAAAAAATACTCAGCTTCATTTGAAATAGCTAAAAGTGAAACAGATGAACCAATTAGTGATGTTATTAGTACGACTAACGGCACTAAAAATCATACATATGCTTTAGACGGTGAATCATTTTCAGGATATGGTGGCCGATTTACATTTAGAAGTAATACAGAAAAGTGGGGCTGGAATTATGAATTTGAAACCAAGTCACCTGACTTCAGAACGGATCTTGGTTTTACAAATGAAAATAATTGGAAAAAGCATTCAGTTAGCGGTGATTATAAGTATAGGTCTGATGGTCTCTTTAAATTTGTAAAGCTTGATGCAGCTAGCGTAATCATGAAAAATTATCAAAACGATGTACTTGGACAAATGACAAGAGTAGGGTCAAGAATTGAATTTAATAATCCCTTTGAAATTGAATTAAGAGCAGAAACCTGGAATAAATTTCAATTCGAAAATTATGTCTTTAATGATACTTATGAATATGAAATTGATATCAATTACAGTACGCCGAGATTATTTTTTAAAATAAGAAATGATTGGGGGGATGCAATAGCTAGAAATATTGAAGTTCCAGAGTTGGGGGATAGACGTAATTTATCGATGAATGCTTGGTTTAATGTAAGCGATCAATTTTTCTTAGGAGCTAACATTAGACAAAGTGAATTAAAAAGTAAAATAACCGGCGAGGACTTTTTCTCAGGATATATTGGCTCGTTGAAGAGCACATACCAATTTAGTAAATACTCATTTGTAAAATTTACTTATGAATACAATAATTTTAATGAAGATTCATATCTTCAAGCACTTTTTCAATGGCAACCTGATTCAGCAACAATTTTCTATCTTGGTGGAACATTTAATCGTGAAGATATAGAAGGCACTTGGGAAAATGAAAGCTCTCAAATATACATGAAATTCCAATACCTCTTCAATTTTGATTAATCATTTAGTGTAGAATAAAGACATATGTCTAAAATTACTAAAGAACTTGCTGAACTAGCTCAGATGCTGATTAATATGCAGATAGATCTGGGACTGAAGGATTTAAATCCAACAGAAGCTCATGTTCTTCTTATGATTGTTAGAGAACATGAATTAAGAGGAAGATGTTCAATGCTTAAGGCAGTAGAGGTATCAAAAAAATCCCGTTCTACTGTTTATAAAGCTATAAGAAAATTAGTAAAGGCTAGAATCATGAGTATTCAAAATTCTAAAACTGACAAAAGATCATTTTTAGTAATACCTAATATTTAAAATCAAACATGCCAAAATTTTTTGAATTATCAATCTATACATGTTTTTTTTATTTTTTAGTATGGGTAATTTGGTTGTTTTTAATAATTCCTGTTGAAGCTAATGGCACCCTTGGTTTTGGAAGCTTAGCTTTTCTACCACATGCAGCCAGAGTATTGCCAGTGCTTTTTTTTGGGGGAAGAGCAATACCAGCTATTTATTTTTCTGAACTAGTAGCAAGCAACTATATAGGCGAGCTTGAATTTTCTACCTCATATGGTGCCCTTATAAGTAGTACAGCAATTCTTATATCTTGGGGAGCATTTAAATTATTAGATGTAGATCTTAAATCAAAGAGAGTGCTTCGGAATACAGATTGGAAGCATGTCACATTATTTATTTTAGTTTCAGCATTAGTTAATGGCATTGGAAATGGTGCTTATTATATCTACCAATATGAAGTATTTGATCCTTTAATAAGCATGCGTTTTGTGGTTGGAGATATTGTAGGAGCAACAATAGTGATATTATCACTTATGTTTTTAACAGGATTTATTAAGGTTCCAGAGATAAAAGATGATTGAAGTAAAAAACTTATCTAAACAATTCATGGTGCCTACTGATAAAAAGGGCCTATTTGGTAAAAAAAAGGAACCCTTTTGGGCTGTTGATTCATTAGACTTCTCTGTGAACAAAGGAAGTGTTGTCAGTATACTCGGGCCAAATGGATGCGGAAAAACTACTACACTTCGTATGCTCGCAGCAATGCTTACACCATCACGAGGCACTGCATTAATCGATACACTAGACGTAAGAAAACATAAGCACAAAATTAAGTCAAAGATCGGTTACATGACTAACAATACCTCTTTGTATGATCGGCTAAATGTAATCGAAACGATAACTTTCTTCGCTGAACTAAATCAAATACCAAAAGATATCTACAAAGAAAGAGCGCAAAAATTATTTGATCAACTTGATATGAACGACTATCTCTTAAAAAGAATTTCAGACCTTAGTACAGGAATGAAGCAAAAAACTTCAATTGTACGAACTCTAATTCATGATCCTGATCTTATTATCCTTGATGAGCCCACTACAGGTGTAGATGTTACAGGCCAATCAGTGATAGTTGATTTAATAAAATCTATAAAAGAATCTGGTAAGACATTAATTTTTTCCACACATCAATTAAATGAGGTAAGAGATATTGCTGACCATATAATTGTCATGAAGGCAGGAAAAAAAGTATTTGACGGGGATAATAAGCAATTTCAAAATCTTGATACCAATAAATCATTTACAGAAATTTTTATGGAGATGGTAGATGACTAAGTGGCAAACACTCTTAATTAAAGAGATCAGACATCTTTTTAGGGATACAAAAACAATTATTCAAACTGTTGTTGTGCCAACATTTTTAACTCCCTTGCTTATAACAGGCATAGTCTGGTATATAAGCTCAATAGCAATTGAAGAAAGCAAGAAGGATTATGAGGTTGCACTATACGATATAGGTAATAATGAACTGGTAAGTAAATTTGAAGAAGCAGAACGATTAAATATAACGATATATGATTCTATAGAAAAAATTGTTGATTCAGTAAAAAATGACAGCTCAGAAATAGGAATAGTTATTGAAGAGGCCTTCCAACAAAATCTAAATAACAATACAAATTCAGAAATAACCATTTACTCGAAAAACATTGATACTTTTTCACAGGCTAAAAGTCTAGCTGAAGATGTCATTGATAATTTTGAAAATGATGAAAGAGCAAGTCGTCTTTCAAGTCTGGATTTAGATGAAGAGTTTATTAATCCTATCGACATACTTGAAGAAGATCTAACTACTGAGAAAGAAGCTGCTGGTTCAATTTTTGGAGGCATTCTTGCCTTTTTCTTCGTTATGTATGTAATCACGGGGTCAATGTATCCTGCAATTGACTTAGGTGCAGGAGAAAAGGAAAGAGGGACAATGGAAACATTGGTTTCAACAAATATTTCATCATTAGAAATAATTGTAGGAAAAATGCTATCAGTAACAGCGTCAGCTGTCTTAACTGCAACATTCTCTTTATTAGGTTTCATTATTCCACTCTTAATAATTTTCTTTTTCTACGCTGATGCAATACCTGAGAGCTTATTTGATACTTTATCGTCTTTAGTAAATCCAATTGCGTTTCTTGGCATCTTTGGATTGATAATTCCACTAAGTATTCTAATGGGAGCGTTACTGCTTGCTGTATCTATCTATTCAAAAAATACTAAAGAAGCTGGTTTATTATTAGGAAATTTAGTTATAGTTTTCTTCTTGCCCGCATATATACCTTTATTTAACCCAGGACTAGAACTTGATTTTATAGGTTCAATTATTCCTTGTTATAACTTGGCCTTGCTTACAAATTCATTAATTGCTGAAAATACCAATTGGATGCTTTATTTAAGCGCTCTAGGATCAACAGTCGTTTACTGTTGTATCGCAATATACATTACTTACATTATGTTCGATGATGAAAAAATCATCTTTAGAAGTTAATGGAAGTAATCAATACACCAGTTTCACCATATATTCAAAATGCACCCATAGCATATTGTGCAGCTACCCTTGAATCTATTTATGTAGATCCGGGAGACGAAATTGAAAAGCTTATGAACGTAAGCAGTGAACTTAATTTAAAGCCTCAGTACATATTTATTACGCATGGCCATATTGATCATGCTGGTGGTGCTACAGAACTTGCTAGAGAGCTTGATCTTGAAATTATAGGACCACATCTAGACGATAAATTTCTTCTTGATGCATTAGAAATACAAGGACAGATGTATGGAATGAAAGCTAAAAATTTTATTCCAGCTAAATGGTTAAATCATAAAGATAGTATTAGTTTTGGAAATCAAAAACTAGAAATATTATTGTGTCCAGGACATACACCCGGGCATATTGTTGCAGTCAATCATGAAGCTAAAAAAGTAATTGGTGGCGATGTTCTATTCAATGGTTCTATTGGTCGGACTGATCTGCCACAAGGCAATCATCAAGATTTAATTGATTCAATTAAAAGCAATATGTTAACTCTTGATGACGATTATGATGTTTATTGTGGTCATGGTCCAAATACGACGATAGGACATGAAAGGGCGACTAATCCATTTCTAGTTGATGCTTAAAAATAATACCAAAGATTTAATGGAGAGAATCCTCTATCTCTCAGAGAAGAATCTAAAAAATAATAAAATTCCTATCGCTGCTATAGTTGTTGACAGTAAAACAGATAAAATAATTTCAGAAGCAGTAAATGGTGATTCAGTTTTAGATCATGCTGAACTGCTAGCTTTAAATGAAGCCTTGTTAAAACTCTCTACTAATAGATTAGATAAATATGATATCTACGTAAGTATTGAACCATGCCCTATGTGCGCAACTGCAATTGCTAAGACTCATATTAGGCGCTTGTATTTTGGCGCAGAAGACAAGAAGGGGGGAGGAGTAATCAATGGACCAAAAATCTATAGCCATTCTAATCTAAAAATTCCAGAAGTTATTTCTCATTGTTACGCAGAAGAAACTGGCAATTTACTAAAAAAATTCTTTGAGAGTAAAAGAAATTAATAATCTACAGGTATAATCTACCTATGTCCGATTTTGATCTAATTCTTAAAAATGGCACAGTATTTTTACCGTCAGGAAGAGAGAATACCGATATTGGAATTAAAGAGGATAAAATTACCTTTATCGGAGATATAGGTGATTCAAATAATTGTTTGGATTGTACAGATCTTTTTATTTTTCCCGGTTTAATTGATACTCAATGTCATTTTAGAGAACCTGGCGGCGAACATAAAGAAACAATTCAAACAGGCACGATGTCGGCAGCATTAGGAGGGATAACAGGTATATTCGAGATGCCTAATACAAATCCACTTACAACAACACCTGAAGCCCTAGAACACAAAATAAAGCGTGGCGTAGACACTGCTTATACTGATTTTGCTTTTTATTTTGGAGGCACTCAT
>CENX01210638.1_pt1 | contig 27427 bp, 26 predicted proteins | sample 361321 | NCBI WGS metagenome assembly CENX01 (sample SAMEA2619678, study PRJEB7988) | marine metagenome | isolation source: saline water (ENVO:00002010), including | reverse complement strand
GGACTTTTTACGGTTTATGCAAATCTTTCTTCGGAAGTAGAGCATAAGGTTGTAGAAAAAGCGATCATAGACGAATATGAAAAAATAAAGCAAAACGGTGTCACTGATGATGAGCTTGCAAAAGCGAAAGCGCAACTTATCGCTTCAATGATGTATAGACAAGATGGAAGTTATGCTATAGCAAGCGGTCTAAATGAAGCAATTGCGAGCGGAGATTGGACCCTTTATACAACATATAGTGAAAGAATAGAAGCGGTTACAAAAGAAGACATACAAGACGCTGTAAAAAAATACTTCAAAGAGGACTTGAGCACTATTGGATATTTTATACCTCTTGACTCGGGTGAACAAACCGAAAAGACTATGACTACCGCAAAAGAGCTTTGGGAGTATAAAAACAAACACTACAAAGAAGAAGAAGCCTGTTACGACAACAAGGGGTGCATTGCAACCAGGGTTATACAATCAGAGCCAGTAAAAGGGGTGAGAGTTTTTTCTTTAAAAAAAGGAGAGGGTGTGGTAACCCTAGCAGGAAGTTTTTTGGGGGGAGACATCTATGCCGAAAAAAATAAAAGGGTACCAGATGTTGTTGTGTCGATGCTTGATCAAGGAACGAAAAGTAAATCAAAGTTTGAGATTAGTAAAAAACTAGAGTCTGTAGGAGCAAGAGCAAGCTTCTACAGCGGGCAGTCTAGGGTGGGGGTTAATGGAAAGTTTTTAACCAAAGACACAAAAATGGTTTTAGAACTAATAGCAGACCAACTTATAAATCCACTATTTGACAAATCAGAACTAGAAAAAGCAAAAGACAGAATGGTAGCGGGGTATAAAAGAAGCAAAGAAAGTACTAGGGGTAGCGCTAGGAACAATATGTTAAAATCTTTTTATGGTGAAAATCATCAAAACTCACCAACGGACCCAGATACAGCAATTAAAGATATCAACAAAATTACTGTAGAAAACTTAAAAAAATACCACCAAGACAAATTTGGTACAGGCTCTATGGTTTTGGTTTTTGTTGGAGACGTAGACCACAAAGAGCTTGATGAGATAGTTTCCAATGCTTTTGGTCCTTGGAAAGAGTCAGAAGTAAAACAAAAAAAAGAAAGCGAACTTGCAACAAAGGCTAGCGGAAAAGTTTATGTTTCAATGCAGGATAAAACAAGCACAGACTTTCTTGTAGGAACACCACTTCTCATTGACAGGTTCCACCCCGATTATCTTCCTTTATATTTGGGTACATATGCGCTGGGAGGAAATTTTTCTGCTAGGTTAATGCAAACAGTAAGAGTAAAAGAGGGTTTAACATATGGTATTAATTCATCTTTGTCAGGCTTTGGAAATAGAAATGACGGATATTGGTTGGTTGGTGGAACTTTTTCACCAAATCTTTTGCCAACCGGAGAAAGCTCTACTATGAGGGAAATTAATAGCTGGAGTAGTGGAGGTATAAGCCAAAAAGAACTAGACACAGTTAAAACCACTCTAACAGGAAATTATAGTGTTGGATTTGACACAACCGGCGGGCTGGCGGCTGGGATATTGAGCTCTATTGAAACATACAATGACCTAAAAGAAATTGATCAATATCCGTTTAAAGTAAATGCGGTTACCCTAGAACAGGTAAACGAGGCCATAAAAAAATATATAAAAACAGACAACTTATACCAGGTTGCGGCAGGATCTATTGATAAAGACGGCAAACCTTTTTCTGACAACCAATGATTAAGGCAATATTAGCTTGCGACGATGAGGGGGGTGTAAGCAAGGCCGGAACTATTCCATGGCCAAAAAACAAGAAAGACCTAAGCTGGTTTAAAAAGAATACCATGGACAACGTTGTGGTTATGGGGTCAAAAACTTGGACAGACCCATTAATGCCTTGGCCACTTCCAAAAAGGGTAAATGTTTTAGCCACAACTAAAAAAGATAAGTTTCCAGGAGCAGACAAATATATTTCAGGAGACCTTAATAGGGCGCTAAAAACCCTTAAAGAAAGTTATATCAATAAAACAGTTTGGGTCATTGGTGGTCCAAACATAATTGAGCAGACGATTGACTCTATTGAAGAGTTTTACTTAAGTAGAATTCCGGGCGAATATAACTGTGAAGGTTTTTTGTCAATAGATGCCATAGAAAAGCGTTTTGAAAAGACTTGGATAGAAAAACATGAAAATGTAGAATTTCAAATTTGGAAAAAGAAATAGATGAAACAATATATTCAGGCACTCGAACACATTCTTGAAAATGGCAAGCAAAGGGACGACAGAACAGGCATTGGTACAAAAGGGGTTTTTGGATATCAAATGCGCTTTAACCTAAGAAGCGGTTTTCCTGCAGTAACAACGAAAAAATTAGCCTGGAAAAGCGTGGTTAGCGAACTGCTTTGGTTTTTAGAGGGAAGCACAGATGAAAGAAGGTTGGCAGAAATACATTTTGGAAAAACAAGAAAAGAGATAATAGAAAAAAAAACCATTTGGACAGCTAACGCTAACAAACAAGGGGTTGAGCTTGGATATCTCAATAACGAAACACAAAAAGAGTTGGGCCCTGTTTATGGTAAGCAGTGGAGATCTTGGGGAAAGGATGTCGGAGGAGAAGACCAAATTAAAAAAATAATCTTAAACCTCAAAAACAACCCTAACAGCAGAAGGCATATAGTAAGTGCATGGAACGTAGACAAGATTGAGGAGATGGCACTACCTCCCTGCCATACAATGTTCCAGTTCCATGTTCAGGACAAAGAGCTAAGCTGTCAGCTCTACCAAAGGAGCGCAGACATGTTTTTAGGAGCCCCTTTCAATATAGCTTCATACAGTTTACTAGTGCACATCCTTTCGAGTATTTTAGATTTAAATCCCGGCGATTTCGTATGGACAGGAGGTGATTGCCATATTTATAACAACCATTTTGAACAGGTGGGAGAGCAAATTAAAAGAAAACCGCTAGAACCCCCCAGTCTTGAAATGCCAAATTTTAATTCAATAGAAGAAGTGCTTAGGTCAAAGCCCGCAGACTATAAACTATTAAACTACAGTCCAATGGAAAGCATTAAAGCACCGATGGCGGTTTAGAGTACAAATAAATGAAGCTATTACAAACGCCTGAAAAACGTTTTAAAAATCTCAAAGATTACCCTTATAAACCGCATTACACAACTATCAAAACAAAAGAGGGTGACAAGTTACGGATTCATCACATTGACGAAGGACCAAAAGACGGCCCAACCATTGTTTGTTTTCATGGACAACCAGCGTGGAGCTACCTCTACACAAAAATGATCCCATTTTTTTTGAAGGAAAAAGTGAGAATTATTTGTCCAGATCTTCCAGGATATGGTAAATCAGATAAGCCAGCAAAAAGGGGGGACTATACCTATCAAAGACAGGTTGACTGGATGGTTCAATGGTTAAAAGAAAACCAGCTACAAGATATAACATTCTTTGGGCAAGACTGGGGAGGGTTAATTGGTTTGAGGGTGGTTTCAAAAGAACCACACAGGTTCAATAGGGTCGCTGTGGGCAACACGGGCCTTCCTTACAACCCGAAGGTTCCCGAAAGCATTATAAGAGAAAGAGAAGCATTTATGAAGAGCGGTAGAAAGTTAACCCTTTCTGATGTTTATAAAAACCTAAGAGGAATGAAAGGTGAGAGATCCTTGCACCAGGTATTAAAGTTTATGTACTGGCAAAAATATTGTTGGGATACAAAAGACCTTCCCGTTGGTTTGTTGATGAGTATGATTGGGCGCGGAAGCAAAAACTTAAACAATATCATGTATTATTTTTTTTTTAAAATGGAAATGGAAAAAATTTTTCCGTTCAAACCAAAAATAGCCAAAGCTTTTGATGCACCTTTTCCAGATGGTAGGTATAAAATGGGAGTGAGGTCTATGCCAATGCAGGTTCCAGTTGTGCCAGATCATTCTTTGGCAGCTCAAAAAAAAGCACGCGATTTTTTTAAAACATGGAAGAAGCCTTTTCTAAGCGTATTTGCTGGTAATGACCCCATAACAAACACTATGGAAAAAGATGTTTTAGAAATGTGTCCAAAAGTATTAAAAGCGCCATATATTGGGGGTGGACACTTCTATCAATGGACAAAACCTAAAGAGTTATCAAATATTCTAATCAATTTTATCAAAACAGAATATTAAGGCTTTGTATCGTTTTTTATAATAACATACACTCCAATTAGAGTGATAGCGCCGCCAAAAAATACACTTATGCTCACTGGTTCTTGAAACAGAAAGTATGCACCTACAGAAGAAATAACAGGCTCTCCAAGAGGAACTGCCGCAACAGTTGTCGCACTAAGGGTTTTAACTAAATAATAAAAGATATTGTGTCCAATCATTGTTGGTATAGCGGCGAGAAAAACAAACCACCAAAAATCTTTAACAGCAAAAGAGAAAACGTTAACACTTTGATAGAAAGATATTAATAAAAGGCAAGAAGCGGCAAATAAAAATAGCCACCGAGAATATTCAAAAAGGCCAACGGTTTTTCTAACCTCTTTACCAACAAGAAGCACCACAGCCATTGCAACAGAACAAAGAACAGCAAGAAGGTTTCCGAGCGTGCTCGTACCACTAAAGTTGCTTTGACTTATAAGAAGGTAAGCACCCAAAATAGCAAGAGACAAACCAAAGAAAACCTTGATTGAAAACTTCTTTTGTTGAAACAAAATCGAATATAACTCTGTGAACACGGGAGCAATGGTTCCAAGCAGAGCAGCCTCTGCTATAGATGTCAGTTGAACGCTTCTAAAAAATAAAGCAAAGTGAAACCCTAAAAATATTCCTGCGAGAAAAACCTTTTTACTTGGAACAAAAGTAAAAATAGTTTTGTAAGATATAATGAAAGCCATAAGACTAGCGAGAAACATTCTCCAAAAAGCGATTGTTGTGGCAGATAGCTCGGGAAGAAGTCTTACAACCCAGGCAGAAGAGCTTACCGCAAGTAGCGCAAAAAACAAAAGAACATATTTATTTTTTAAAAGAAGGCCCATACAAATGAAGATAAACTTTATAGCCATACTAAGCATCATATTTTATACAACAATCCTGGTGGGGTCAGACAAAGTAAAGATAATTGAAAAAGTTATCTACCTTACCAAAGATCAAAGAGCCCCATCAGCGGAACACATACTTGATATCTTTGATGATAAAAGGTTAGAAATAGACAATGTAGTTTTGCAAAGGTTTAATAATAAACCAGAAAAAATTAAAACATACGAACAATACAAAAAAATATTTTTTAATGAACAGCGTATTAACGATGGCATAATTTTTTATAAAAAAAATAAAACCTTGATTGCAAAAGTAGCTAAAGAGTTTGAAATTGATCCAATAGTTTTAGTTGCAATTATTGGTGTTGAAAGTAACTATGGATTAAAAACCTCAGAGTTTTCAGTAATGAATTCGCTTTACACACAAGCAATGAAAATGCCAAAAAGATCTAGCTGGGCAACCATTGAAATAGCACAACTATTGATTTTCTGCTCAGAAAACAATATGGATCCTTTTTCTTTGGAGGGATCGTATGCTGGTGCGTTTGGTTATGGCCAGTTTATACCCTCAAGCTTTAACAGGCTCTCTGTTGACTATAATGGAGACGGAAAAAAAGACCCATATGGTTGGGAAGATGTTTTGGGGAGTGTAGCGTTTTATCTGACTGAAAATGGCTATCCAAAAAACAATTTTAATTTTTCTTATAAGTCAAAAGCCTGGTGGGCAATAAGGACATACAACAGATCGGACAAGTATGCAAACGTAGTAATTGACTTAAGAAACGAAATAGCTAAAAGTATTTTTTTATTAGATTAGCCAAAGTTTCTTTGGTTTTGGTGTATGGAGGTAGCATTATTTTAAAAGGAGACATTGAACTGCTTTTCAAAACAGCTTTATGATGAGAACAAGCATCAAAACCAAATTTGCCATGATAGCTGCCAACTCCACTATTGTTTATTCCACCAAACGGGAGGTTTGGATTCATGTGATGCAGAACACAGTCGTTAATAACCATCCCACCACTTGAGGTAGTTTTTAAAACTTTATTATGTACAGAAGACTTATTACTAAAAAGATACAAGGCCAAAGGTTTCTCGTTATCGTTTATATAGCTAATAGATTCTTCAAGGTTTTGAACTTTGACAATTGGAAGAATAGGGCCAAAGATTTCTTCGTGCATAATAGGGTTGTCATAATTTACGCCCGTTAAAACAGCTGGAGAAAAATATAGTCCACTTTGACTTATTTCACCTCCACATGCAATTTCTGCACCGTTAGAAACAGCATCATTTAGAGCATTTTTTAATCTGTTGAAGTGATGTTCGTTTGCAATTGAACAATAATCTTTTATTGCTTCATCTATTCCATTAGCAAAAAATTGTGACATATTTTTCTGTAAAGCAATAACAAGATCATCAAATACAGATCTATCGCAAAGAACGTAGTCTGGAGCCGTACATGTTTGGCCAGCATTTGCAAATTTATAAAAAGCAATTTTCCAGGCCGCATCTTTTATATTTGCATATTTATCAACGACAACAGGAGACTTACCACCCAGTTCAAGAGTAACGCCTGCCAGATGTTTTGCGGCAGCTCTCATAACAAGCTTTCCAACTCTTGGGCTACCAGTAAACATTATATGGTTGAAAGGAAGTTCTAAAAGTTTTTCTGCTAAATCTTTTTCACCCAAGAAAACAGCAACCTCATCCGAGGAAAAGGTTTTTTCAATTAGTTTTTTTACCAGCTTTCCAGATGCAGGAGTCAGTTCTGACGGCTTAACCACCGCAGTATTACCAGACGATATAGCAGCAATAAGCGGATTTAAGCAAAGCATTATTGGATAATTCCAAGGCGAAATTATTAAAACATTTCCTTTCGGTTCTGGTTTTACCCAGCTCTTAGTAAAAGATATAGCAAGGGGGCTTGAAACCCTTTTGGTTTTCATCCAGCTACTAAGGTTTTTTATTGCAAAGTTTGTTTCAGCTTTCACCCCATAAATTTCCGCAAGAAGAGCTTCAGTTCTCGACTTTCCAAGATCTGCAGAAAGAGCAGCAAGAACTTCATTTTCCATTTCTAAAAAATTTTTAAGGAGAAGTTTTAACTTATTTTTTCTTTCTTTGGCGGTGCTTCTTCGTAGAGATATACTTTTAGCTTGCTGTGCCTTAAAAACTGTATCAATACTTTGCATAAGAATAAATATATGAAATTTTATTATACTTTGTTATGAGGAATAAATTATTATGTAACTTTTAATATGTTAAAAACTGTGGATATAGCACACGCAGGACAGTCAACATCTGAAGCGCTTATACTTTTAGAGGTAGCAATAAGCAGCGCAAAAGAAGAAGGTGTGGTCGCAGTTAAAATAATTCACGGCCTTGGATCAGGAAGCGTTGCAGATAGTGTAAGAAGTTGGGCACGAGAACAAGAGGGAAGGTTTAGAGCTGTTATTCCTGGAGAAGATTATAACACCTTTAATAAAGACGCTGTAAACATGAGATCAGAGCTTTTTAATAAACGAGATAGGGATTTTAATAACAGAAATTCAGGAGTTACGATTTTTTGGCTTTAATTATTAATTGGTATTTCTTTAAACGTAACACCAATATTTTTTAATCTTTTAATGAGGACATTTCCAAGACCAATAGAAGGTGTCAAAAATCCACCAAAATCTTTCCCACCAGGAAGAACAGAGGGGTCCTCAAGAGCTAGGCAAAGAGCGCTTTCACAGGCCATTCTCGAGGTCATTTTATAGCCAGGGTCACCGCTAGAGGACATTGAAAATGCTCGAAAGCCATCTTTTAATTTTACTAAAAATCTACTTTTGAAAAAGCCAGAATCCATCGCTTTTTGCGAAGGACCTTGGCCGGGCTTCCTAAAAAGAGGCCTTAATAGTTTTCGCAAAGGAGATAGGATAATAAGACCTATGGTCATTGTCATCATAGAAACTTTCCAGGCAGAGCTTTTTTTTGAATAATATGCTCCTTCTGAGTACACAAAATTATCACCATAATACACACCCGTTGATTTAGACAAAGCTGCTGATCTTCTTACTACACGGGTGTTTGGAAGAGCCATGATAAATGGACCAGTCCAACCACCAAGAACAGGAATTTTTTTAATTTTAATTTTATCATTAGTATTTTTCTTTTGATGTGCCGTTATGGAATTTTTAGGATTTAAGGAAAATTTACCAAGCCCGCCCTTAGCAAGCTTAGCATCAATTGATGAAAACATTGTTTCCATTGTTCCACCCGAGGCCTCACCTTTCCAAGCTTGAAAACACTGAACGCTTTCCACGTCTCCCCCAACTTTGTTAACAGAATAATATACACCTAAATCTGAAGGCGCAGAATCAAAGCCGCATGCATTAATTATTCGTAATTTTTTTTCGCGCGCTTCTTTGTCGTGTTTTTCTATCTGGTCCTTTATCCAAAAACTCTCTCCAGTGATATCAATATAATGACAACTGTGTTTTATACATGCGCCAACTAAATTGGACCCATATTTGTGGTATGGTCCAGCCGTTGTTAATATAACTTCTGCATCCTTACACAGATTATTCAGCGCTTTTACATCAAAAGCATCAGCTACAATAACAGGATAAGGCAGATTATATTTGTTTTTAATTTTATTAAGTTTGTCAATGTTTCTACCGGCAATTGCCACAGGGACGTCTGGATATTTATCAAACATGTATTTTACACAAAGCTCACCTGTAAAACCGGTGGCACCAAAAATCACTATTTTATATTTCTTTATCATAATTCAACCTGTGCAGCAGCAAGACGCGCTATAGGTACACGATAAGGAGAGCAACTAACATAGTCAAGTCCTAAAGATTTACAATATTCGATACTGTTTGGTTCTCCGCCATGTTCGCCACATATACCAATAGAAATATTGTTTTTTATTGCGCGAGATTCACTGATGGCTATTTCCATAAGCCTTCCAACGCCCTTTTGATCTATTTGTTCAAAAGGGTCTACTTCCAAAACATCTTTTTCAAAATAATGTGGAAAAAATGTACCGGTGTCGTCCCTGCTGAAACCAAAAGTTGTTTGGGTAAGGTCGTTTGTACCAAAACTCAAAAAATCAGCGTTTTTTGCAATATCTTTAGCAGTAAGGCAAGCACGAGGTACTTCAATCATTGTACCTATTTTAAAACTAAGATTAATACCCTCTCTTAACCTAATTTTTTCGTAGACCTTAAGAACAACATTTTTTTGATCTAGAAACTCATTTATGTGAGATACAAGAGGAATCATTAATTCAACTTTTGGAGAAAACCCTTCTTTTTTAAGTTTGACTGCCGCTCCTAAAATTGCTCTCGCTTGCATCGCTGTTATTTCAGGATAAGAAATTCCAAGCCTGCAACCACGATGTCCTAACATGGGATTAGCTTCTTTTAATAGCTCTACTCTTTCTTCAACCTTTTGTAACGGCAGACTAAAATCATTAGCAAGTTTTTTTAGTTCGTTTTTATTAATGTTTATAAATTCATGTAAAGGAGGGTCAAGCAACCTGACAGTAACTGGCATTCCATCCATTTTTTTAAGTATGTTGTAAAAATCTTTTGTTTGATAGGGTAAAAGTTTTTTAAGATGTTCTTTTCTTTCTTTTTCAGAATCAGACAAAACCATTTTCCTAAAGTCGTGTACACGCTTTTCATTAAAAAACATATGTTCGGTTCTGCAAAGGCCCACACCCTCTGCGCCAAAAGAAAGCGCCCTTTCACAGTCTTTAGCAGTATCAGCATTAGTTCGAATACCTAAAGTTCTTATCTTATCTGCCCAAGACAAAAGCTCATTTAACGGACCCGAGGAGTTAATAGGGGTTTGGAATAAACCTAGTTTACCTAGAAATATTTCTCCAGTTGAACCATTGAGAGTTATGAAATCTCCTTCATTAATTTTATGTTTACCAAGAGATGCAAAATTTAAATGTTTATTTATTATTAGATCCTTACATCCTACTATACAGCTTTTCCCCCAACCCCTTGCTACAAGAGCCGCATGGCTTGTTAGTCCACCCCTTGATGTTAGAATGCCTTCAGAATAATGCATTCCGTGAATATCCTCAGGGGACGTTTCTTCTCTGATTAAAATAATTTTTTTACCTTTTTTCCCTAGCTCCTCAGCTTTTTCAGCGCTGAACACAGCAGTGCCTACAGAGGCTCCGGGACCAGCAGCTAAGCCTGTGCCAGAAGGAGGAGTTTTTTCAAGATATTCTGGTTTAATATTCTTTAATAAGCTTTCATAGATTTGAAGAGGTTTAACGCGACTCAGCGCAATTCGTCTAGAAATTAATTTTTCTTTAACCATATCAGTCGCAATTTTTATTGCAGCAATACCCGTTCTTTTTCCTGTTCTGGTTTGAAGCATCCAAAGTTTTTCATCTTGAATTGTAAACTCTATATCTTGCATATCATCAAAATGGTTCTCTAATTTTTTTCTAATAACCTTAAGTTCGCTAAAAGCATTAGGCATAGATACAGCCAAGGAGTTTTTGGAGTTTTTACCACCCACAATTGGATAAGGAGTTCTTATACCAGCAACAACATCTTCCCCCTGAGCATTAGGCAGCCATTCACCAAAAAAAATATTTTCACCGGTTGATGGGTTTCTTGTAAATGCAACGCCAGTACCGCAACCATGACCAAGGTTGCCAAATACCATTGCTTGAACATTAACAGCCGTTCCCATGGACGGTGATATTTTTTCAAAAGACCTGTATTCTTTTGCTCTTTTTCCATTCCAGCTAGCAAAAACAGCTTCACACGCACCAAAAAGTTGTTCATAGTGATCATCTGGAAAAGGCACACCAAAAGTTGTTTTAACAAGAGATAAATATTTTTCGGATAAAGACCTCCAGTCTGCTGACTTCATAGATGAATCAGCTTTATAACCTTTTTTATCTTTTGTGTCCCGTAATATTTCCTCCATCTTTTCACGTATGCTATATTTATTATTATTGAGACCCAAAGCCTTTTCCATAACAACATCAGCATACATCATTATCAGTCTTCTGTAGCTATCATAAACAAAAGACTCATTTTTAGATTTTTTTATTAGAAAAGGTATTGTTTTAGAAGTTAAGCCTATATTTAAAATTGTTTCCATCATGCCCGGCATGGAAACAGGCGCTCCAGACCTAACCGAAAATAACAAGGGATTTTCTCCGCCAAAAGATTTACCAATTATTTTTTCTGTTTTAATAATATTTGATTTAATATTTTTTTTCAAAGATACAGAAAGAGAACGAGTCTTCAGGTATTCGGAACATAAAGGCGTTGCAAGGGTAAAGCCTGGAGGAACAGGAAGGCCAAGCTTACACATTTCAGCAATATTAGCACCCTTTCCACCAAGGAGATCAACCATATTTTGGTCACCATCAGTTTGTAACTGTGAAAAAAAATATATTTTTTGTTTATTGTTCATTATGAATACATTTTAATTGATTTATAATAACGGTTTTAAGACCGGAAATAAATTTAAGGAGAGACAGTGAAAAAAACATTTATATTATTTTTAACTATATTTTTTGTTTCATGTTCTGGAGAAATTTATGAAGATGAAATAAGCATTGGAGAAGACAACCTTGCATATGTGGCAGAATCAAACAAGCTTTTTTCAGGCGACGTTATTGATAAGTATGGCGAAAAATTAGGAACCTATAAAAAAGGCATAAAAAATGGACCGTGGGTTGAAATTGATTATAAAAACGGTACCAGAAAAAAAGCAAATTATATCAAGGGAGCTCCTGAAGGAGAGCAGATTACATATGTATTCCCTGGACCAATGGACAACAATAAGAGACTAGAATATATTAAGTATGAAGAGGGTAAGCCGGTTGGAACTTGGACGCAGTGGAGCAGAGACAGTGAAAATAGGCTTCGAAAAACAGGTGAAATAGTTTTTGAAAACGGTGAAGGAAGATGGAGAGAGTGGGATCCAAACACACTAGTCGTCATTCGAGCTGGTGATTATAAAAATTGGGAAAGACAGGGTTTATGGAAAAGTTGGGATGCTTTTGAAGTTATAGTTAGCGAGGGCGACTATGAACAAGGAGATAAAACAGGAAAGTGGATTTGGTATAAGAATGGTGTCGATAAAGGCTGGCAAGAAAATTATGTAAATGGAATCCTTGAAGGAGAATTTCATAATCTTTCTCCATATTCTGACATTAGAGGCAAAGGTTCTTTTAGAAAAGGAATTAAAACAGGAGATTGGGAAGAGTATTTTTCACAAAAAGATGGATCCCTTGAAAGGTCTCAAAGCGGTTCATACCAATTTGGTAAAAAAGAAGGTCTTTGGTCATTATTTGCTAAAAACGGTAGAAGAATTGCAGAGGGAAACTTTGAATCTGATGTTAAACAGGGCGAGTGGACAGAAGGTTCTGATATAGATTTTGGATCAAGATTTTTTGGTAAAGGAAACTACAAGGATGGTTTAAAGAGTGGCAAGTGGAGCTATGTGGCTCCTAGGCAAAATCCAACTATAGAGGGAAGTTTTACTGATGGTAAACCGACAGGAGAGTGGACCGTTGTTTTTAACAAAAAAACATACAAAGGAAGCCTGAACGAACTCAGAAAACAGGTTTCTAAACTAAACGAATATTCGTTTTAGTTTTTTAATACAGAAATTTAATTGTACTTACTTTACATTAAAATTTTTAAGTAAATCGAGCTTAAAATGAGCAATTTACCTTTATATTTATCTAAATGAGTTTTAAAATAAGCATCACTTAAATATGTCTATAATAAAACTATTAACATCTTCCGTCGGGAGAAAAATTTTGATGGCTATAACAGGGCTATCCCTAGCTCTTTTTATGGCCTTCCATTTATTTGGAAATTTATTTCTTTTTGTCGGCGAAGCCGCATTTAACGCTTATGTAGAAAAACTACATAAACTTGGTTTCTTAATAAGAATAGCGGAGTTCTTTCTAGTTCTTTTTGTTTTAAGCCATGCATATAGTGGAATTTTGTTATGGATAAAAAATAGAAAAGCAAAAAGAGTGATAAGTTCATACAGTAAAAAAAATACTTCTGGTGCAGCAAAATATGCCGCTTTTACAGGGAGTGTTGTGTTTATATTCCTTACAACACACTGGTCAACATTTTGGTATAAATTTAATTTTGACCTTCAGGGAATGAGTTACTACTTTGTGGTAACAGAAAGTTCGGTTGGATTTGGTAGCCCCCTGGTCTCGATATTTTATATAATAGCAATTGCTTTATTAGGATATCATTTAAAGCATGGTATTGCATCAGCTGGACAAACGCTTGGCATTGTCGGAACTAAATATGAAAAAATTTATAACAATATAGCAGCAATTTTTTGGTTTTGGATACCGCTTGGATTTATTTCCATACCTGTTTGGTTCGGTTTTATTGTGAGGATAGTATAGTGACAGACTTTAATTTATTTTCGAAGGCACCAGAGGGAGATTTATATACCAAGTGGGAAGACTATAAGAAGTCTTTAGATACTTTATCAACAGAAGAAGCAAATAAATATAAAGTAATAGTCATTGGTACAGGTTTAGCTGGAGCATCTGCATCAGCAACTCTGGCTGAAAAAGGATTTAATGTACATGCTTTTTCTTTTCATGAATCACCACGAAGAGCACATAGTATTGCTGCGCAGGGGGGTATTAATGCTGCTAAAAATTATAAAAGCGACGGTGACAGTGTAATGAGACTTTTTTATGATACCATCAAAGGAGGAGATTTTAGATCTAGAGAAGAAAATGTTTATAGGCTTGCAGAAATAAGTAAAAATATTATAGATCAATGCGTGGCGCAAGGTGTCCCTTTTGCAAGGGAATACGGAGGCCTATTAGATAATCGCTCTTTTGGAGGGGTTCAAGTTTCAAGAACATTTTACGCAAGAGGACAGACAGGACAACAGCTTTTGCTCGGGGCTTATTCAGCACTGAGTAGACAAATGAAAAAAAAGAAGGTAACATTTTACCCTAGACATGATATGCTTGACGTAGTTTTAGTAGATGGAAAAGCCAAGGGGATTGTAACTAGAAACTTAATAAACGGAGAAATATCAACACACAGTGGAGACATAGTAATATTAGCTACAGGAGGATATTCTAATGTATATTACTTATCAACTAATGCAATGGCCAGTAATGTTACTGCTAACTGGAGAGCCCATAGAAAAGGAGCACTTTTTGCTAATCCAAGCTTTACGCAGATTCATCCAACTTGTATTCCAGTTAAAAATGATTTTCAATCAAAACTAACCTTGATGAGTGAAAGTTTAAGGAATGATGGCAGGGTGTGGGTACCAAAAAAGAAAGACGAAACAAGAAAAGCAACCGATATTCCAGAAGAAGAAAGAGACTATTATTTGGAAAGGATATATCCCGCTTTTGGTAACCTTGTTCCAAGGGATGTTGCAAGTCGAAGAGCAAAAGAAGTATGTGATGAGGGCAGAGGAATAGGCCCTACCGGATTTGCAGTATACTTAGATTTTCAGAAAGCAATTGAGGAAAAAGGAAAAGAATTTATTAAAGAAAAATATGGAAATCTTTTTGATATGTACCAGAATATAACGGATGAAAACCCTTATGAAACACCAATGAAAATTTATCCTGCAGTTCATTATACAATGGGGGGTTTATGGGTAGACTATAATTTAATGACAACTGTAAATGGCCTTTTTTCAATAGGAGAAAGCAATTTTTCTGATCACGGTGCCAATAGATTAGGAGCAAGCGCTCTTATGCAAGGGTTAGCAGATGGATATTTTGTAGTGCCGCATACAGCAATGGATTTTTTAGCAAAAGAGAAGCCGTTAACGAAAGATATTACAAACACTGCTGAATTTATAGAAGCAAAAGAAAAAACAGAGCTAGAAATTAAGAAATTAATGGAGGTTGATGGCGATCTCGCAGTAGATGAAATACATAGAGAATTAGGAAAAATAGTCTGGGATAAAATTGGAATGGCTAGAAATGAAAGCGGTTTAAAAACTGCTTTAAGCGAAATTCCCAAAGTAAAACAAAAATTTTGGAATAAAATTTCCATTCCTGGAAGCGATAAAGACATAAACCAAGAATTAGAAAAAGCATTGAGAATTAAAGATTTTATTGAACTTGCAGAGCTAATGGCATTTGACGCATTAGATAGAAAAGAATCGTGTGGAGCACATTTTCGAGAAGAATATCAAACAAAAGAAAATGAAGCAGAAAGAAATGATATTGACTATAAGTATGTTTCAGCATGGGATTATTCTGAAAAAGAGAACCCTAAATTATTTAAAGAAGAACTGAAATACAATAATGTCAAACTCAAAACAAGAAGCTATAAGTAAATGAATATCAATCTGAAAATATGGAGACAAAACTCAGGAAAAAAAGATGGGGTACTAAAAAAATATAGACTCGAAAACATAGATCCAAATATTTCATTTCTTGAAATGTTAGATATTTTAAATATCAAGCTAGTGAAAGAAAAAAGAAATCCCGTAGCGTTTGACCATGACTGTAGAGAAGGTATTTGTGGCTCCTGCGGATTTATGATAAATGGAAGACCGCACGGTCCACAAAAAGCTACAACTGTTTGTCAGTTGCATATGAGAGCATTTAAAAATGAAGACGAAATTTTGCTTGAACCGTTTCGAGCAGAATCCTTTCCTGTAATAAAAGATTTAGCTGTTGACAGAAAATCCTTTGATAAAATAATATCTTCGGGGGGTTATGTTTCGGTAGACACAGGAGGTGGACCTGAAGCCAACTCTCTGCCAATTGCAAAAGAGAATGCAGATGAAGCCTTTTTATCTTCCGCTTGTATTGGTTGCGGTGCTTGTGTAGCAGCGTGCAAGAATTCATCTGCAATGTTATTTACTTCAGCAAAAGTTTCACACCTTTCTCTTTTACCACAAGGAGAAAAAGAAAGTAGAGAAAGAGTTGTTAATATGGTGGCAACTATGGATGATGAGGGTTTTGGTGCATGTACAAATACTGGTGCATGTTCAGCAGAGTGCCCAAAAGAAATTGGTCAAACAAATATTGCAAGATTAAATCAGCAGTATATAATGAGTAATTTAATGGGATTTTTAAATAAAAAAAATGAAGCAAAAACCCAAGATTGAAAACGTCTATTGCGTTGGAAGAAATTTTGCAGCACACGCAAAAGAACTAAGCAACAAAATACCAACTGAACCAATATTTTTTCAAAAATCAAACTCATCAATCAATCTTAGCAATATTATTAAAATACCAAAAGAGCACAATATTGATTATGAAGTAGAAGTAGTCCTTTTAATTGGGAAAGAAGGATCTCCCAAAAACCTAAAGGAAGCAAAAAAATTTATTTCTGGTTATTCATTAGGAATTGATTTAACCAAGAGAAATTTACAAAAGAAGCTTAAGCAAAAACGTCTACCCTGGTTTCCATCTAAGTCGTTTGAAGGCTCGGCAGTACTAGACAATGATTTTAAAACACAGTGTCCTAGCATATTTTACTTGGAAGTAAATAAAGAAAGAAGGCAGACTGGAAAGATAAAAAATATGATTTTTTCTTTTGAAAATATTGTTTTGCACCTCTCAGCTATCGTAGAACTAAAACAAGGAGATATAATTTATACTGGAACACCAAAAGGTGTAGGTTCTCTTAACAATGGAGATAAAATAAAAATGGGTTTTTTAAATGATGTAAAGTCTAAAAAGTATACAGTTGTTAGTTAGTTTTGAAGTTTAAAGTTTATAGGTATAGTAATCCATACTCCCACTTTTGTTTCACGTTGTTTAGCGGGTCTAAATCTAGTTTTTCTTAGAGCATCTACGGCAGCCTCATTTAATCCTGTGTTTGGAATTCCCTTAAGAACTATTGTTTCCTTTACCTTACCAGTTTTATCAATAAAGCACTGAACTAAAACTTGACCTTCAATTCCAGCTTCTTGTGCAATATCAGGATATACTGGACGAATCGGAAATAGAGGTCTAGGAGGATCGTCATAAGGAATAAATTTCACCTGCGGTCCAGAAGGTGGTGGTGGTGGAGCATCCCACGCATCAAAATTATCTAAATCTGTTTCTTCTATAGTTAAGTCATCAGCAAGATCGTCGTCTTCAGATTCTACAGGTACAGATGGCCTTGCTGGAGGAGGAGGTGTCTCAAATTGTTGTGTTTCCGGTATCTCAATATTTTCAATAATTATTTGGCTTTCTGTTTCAATTTCAATATCATTCTCAAACCTCTGTAATGAATAAAAGCCAACCAACAGAATAAATGAAGCAAACAAAAAACCAACCCTTAGTACAGTGGAATATTTTTCTTTCAATGTGTTTTCAAGAAGCTTAGCTCTTTTTAAAAAGAAATCAACTATGAAAGAAAATGGACTAAAACCTCTAAGTATCTTTATTAAGTCATCCATCTTAGTTGGGAGCCTTTACTTTAGTAGAATAGTTAAGTTTTAAAGCATCTGCTTTACGTAGCTCATTATGGATATCCGATATAGTTTCCATTCTAGCTGCTTGGTCTGCTTTTAGAGATACTGTCAGCTGGGGATTAGATGCTCTTTTTTCATACATTACATGACGAACATCTTGATTGTTGTATAGTTTATCTTCGATAGAAATTAACCCATCTTTTGAAACCCATATATCAGAAGTATGTCTTTTGGATTCAAGCTTTTCAATTCTTTCTGCTCTAGGCAATGAAACAGGAAGACCAGAAAACTCTCTAAGAACAGTGGTTACCATAAAAAATATTAGTAACATAAAAATTATATCAGGCATGGAGGATGTCGATATTTTTGATTCTACTGCAGATTTTCTTCTAAACTTCATTATTCGGTCTCCGCTATTGATATTCTAGTAGCATTCGCTAGCTTTAGTTGATCTAAAACTTCAACATAAACATCATATTCAGATTTTTCGTGAGCTTTAACCGAAATAATCAGTTTTTCATTTGCACGAATCTCTTCTTTGACTCTTCTACTCAGATCTTTCATAGCTACGGGCTCACCACCCAATAAAACATTACCAGATGCACTAATTAAGCAGTTGAGGATATTCTTTTTATTAATCTCAAGCTCTTGTCCTTCGGCTGGGAGAATAATTCCTAAACCTTTATCCATATCAATGGTGGTTGTAACCAAAAAGAATACAAGCAAAAGGAATGCTATATCTGCCATTCCACCTTCAGGAATAGCCCCAACGCGGGCTTTTCTTTCTCTAAGAGCCATGCTTTACTTTGATTCTCTTAATAAATCAGTAATTTCGATTGATCTTTCTTCCATATCTAAAACCATTCCATCAATCATTGAAGAAAAAAGGTTTTGCGCAATCTGAATGATCATTGCCACAATTAAACCAAAAGCAGTAGTTAAAAGGGCTTGTGATATACCAACAGCAACAACAGCTGGAGAAATATCATTTGCGGCTGCAATAGCATCAAATGCAAAAATCATACCAGCAACAGTTCCTGTAAAACCCATCATTGGTGCAATAGCAATAATTGCTGTTAACCAACCCATGTTTTTTTCTAAAAATGCCATTTCTAAAGAACCAGCATTTTCGATGGCCTTTTCTATTTGATCAGGGCCCTTGCCCACTTTAGCTAAACCAGCCTGACAGATATTTGCAACGGGACCGTCGTGACCATCACATATGCCTGTTGCTTTTTTTGTACCACCTGATTTTAAAGCATTTCTTAGAGCATCCATAAAACCGTCAGAGTCAACCTTAGACTGATTGAGCGAATAAGCTCTCTCTCCAACAAGACCAAGTCCTGCAAGCAATAAAATTAAAATAGGCCACATGAAAGGCCCACCTTCTAAAAATAATTCTACCATTTAAATCCTCCTAATGTGTTAAATGTCCAAAAACTTAGCTTATTACATATCCAATGTCAATGGTGTAAATTTTATGCTAGTCGACATAAAATATCATTTTTTATGCCGTTAGATAACGTATGTTTTAATACGATAGCATTAATATCAATATTAAGCAAGTTTTTAAATTCTAAAAGTTTTACATAGTCTTTTTCCGTGCAGACAATATTTTTTAGCCCGTTTTCAAGTGCGAGCATATTAATTTCATCTATATCTTTTTTAGAGAAAGGCCAATGATCAGCAAATACTAATTGTTTTTTTATATTAATATTCAAAGTTTTAAGAGTTTTTGAAAAAGTGTTAGGGTCTCCTATGGAGCACAAAGAAAGATTTTTAGAGTTTTTTAATAAGTCTTTAATCGATTTATTATTTCCAGTTGATAGAATTTTATCTTCAACCTCAAGGTTTAAAGTATGATCTGCAAAAAGACCAGATTTATTATCAATCATATTATTTTTAGTTAATATAGTGATATCTGCTCTTTTTATAGATTTAAATGGTTCCCTTAATAAGCCATAAGGATAAATCTTTTGTTTGCTTTTGAAATGATTTTCAGGTCCAAGAAGAACAATATCGATATCTCTATGAATTTTTCTATGTTGAAATGCATCATCTAATAATATAACATCGCAACCCATTTTTGATAATTGCTTTGCCGCAAAGATTTTATTACGTGAAACGAAAATATGTATTTCGGGTACAAGATTATTTTTTAACAAAACAACCTCATCTCCACATATACTCCAATGCTGATTATCGACTAAAAAACTCTCTGATCCATTCTTTCTCCCGTGACCTCGAGAAACTATGCCTACTGAAAAACCCTTTTTCTGCAAAAACTTTGCAATAGAAATTGTTGTTGGAGTTTTACCTGTTCCACCCAAAGACACATTTCCGATGCTTATAACTTTAGAATTTATTTTGACAGGCTTAATCAATTTAAAATCATATAAAAAATTTTTAAAAAATATATATAAAACGTGTATAGGAAAAACATATAATATTGAAGGCAATAGGAAAGTTATAATTTTATTATTCATTATAATGTCAACGCCTTTCATGTTGACATGCTATTTGATCTGCTTCATGTAGAGCGCTCTCAATTTTTTGAATACCAAAATCTGAACCATCAGTTTCATTAAAATATATAGGCTTACCATAAACAACACGCATTTTTGAAAATGGCTTGCTAAGGTAAAAAGTGTGCCAATTCTTAAATTTCCAACTTCTTTTTACGTCCACTATTACCGGTACAACTGGCTTTTTAGATTTTTTTGCAAGTAGAAAAGCGCCTGGTTTTACTTTATGCTCGGGCCCCGTTGGCCCATCGGGTGTAATTATTAGTTTTCCGGTTGGGTTTAATGAAAAAAACTCATACATTTTTTTCATAGCTTCTTTACCTCCACGATTACTTGAGCCTCTAAAAAGCTTATATCCAAATTTTTTTGAAATATCAGATATTATATCTCCATCACGGCTTTGACTTATTAAAACATGATAATTTCTTTTACGAAAATGTTCCATAACCCCTAAACATTTACCGTGCCATGTAACCAAGACAAAAGAGTCAATATTTTTTATGTTCTTCTCACCAACAACCAACGTTCTATTGAAACGATATGCAATCAATATTAATAAATGTATTAATTTTGTCTTTATAATCCTTCTAATCATATATGTACCGAGCTGCTGAATCATAGGGGTTCTGATCATTTTTTAGTTTATTTATTAGTTTGTGATATTTCTTCATAAGTATATCTTTTTCCCCTTTTTTCAATAAATTAATGACACCGTCTGAAAGATTCTTAGCATTCATATCGTTCTGGAGATACTCTTTCACAACCTCTTCTTTTGCTATAAGGTTGCTTAGTGATAAATATTCAACTTTTGATAATATTTTTGCTAAGAACCATGTAGCAGAAGAAAGTTTGTAACAAACTATCATAGGACAACGTAGCATTGTAGCCTCTAGCGTTGCTGTACCAGAACAAATAATTGCAGCATCAGCTAAATTGATAGCTTCATATTGATTTTTTTTAATTTTAATTAAATCGATATCTGGATTTATGGAAACGTTTTGCCCTTCCACCAAAACAAAAGATAAATCACCTCTTTTTGAAAAAAGAATTTTCGCTGAATCCTCAAAAATAGTCCAATGTCTTTTAATTTCAGCTCTCCTACTGCCAGGCATCAAAAGAATGATTTTATTGTTAAGAGGTATATTGTGTTTAATGCAAAATTTTTCTCTATCGTAACTATAGTTACTTAGTTTAGCGAGCGGATGCCCTGCATAATGTACATTTATACCTTTTTTGGCGAACCAAGATTTTTCAAATGGAATTATACTAATTAGTTTATTACAGTTTTCATCAAGGCTTTTAGCTCTGGATTCTTTCCAAGCCCAAACTTGAGGTAAAATAAAATAAGTTACATGAAAATCTAAAGACTTTAATTTTTTTGCCAACCTTAAATTAAATCCAGGATAATCTATTAATATAATCTTATCTGGTTTTTCTTTTTTTATTTCATCTAAAGTCTGATTAAAAATTTTTTTAATTCTAGGATAATGCTTAATGACTTCAAAAATTCCAATAACGTTTAAATTTTTAATATGTTCCGTAGCTTTTAAACCAGCACCTTGCATTTTAATGCCTCCAATTCCGATAAATTCAGCAAAGGGATTAATTTTCTTAATTGATTCAATTAGCTTTGCGCCATGCAAATCACCAGAGTCTTCTCCAGCAATAATAAAAATTTTTTCCTTATTCATTTAAAAAAATATCGTTTTCAATTTGTAGAGCTATGTCCAATGCATCAGCACCCGCTTTACCATTAACGCTTGGTTCAGATCTTGTGTTTATACAATCGATAAAATGATTTATTTCTTCGAGTAGAGCATCTTTATTTTCTGGGAAAAATTTTTCATAAAATAAAGTCTCTTTACCTCTATGCGTATCAATTTCCTTGGACTGTACATTTGAAGAAATCTTGTTATTGTTTTCAAGCCCATATAATTCAATTTGAGGAATCATTAAATCAGTAATACTATACAGGTTTTTCTGGTAAGTTCTTATTTTGCGAACATAGTTTTGAGATATCCTACTTGATTTTAAATTAGCAACTACACCATTTTCAAACTTTATATGTGCATGTGCAAGATCTACAGTTCTGCTCATCATTTTTGCCCCGCTTGCATTAATTTTCTTAATTGGGCTGTTAACCATTTCTAAGATTAAATCTATATCATGTACCATTAAATCAAGCACAACTGGAACCTCTGTACCTCTGGACTGATAGGGAGCGAGTCTTTCAATTTCAATATAATGCGGTTCTTCAATCAAAGCTTTTAGCTTATTTATTGTTGGATTAAATCTTTCAATATGGCCAACTTGAATTATACAATTATTTTTTTTAGCTAAGTCAATTAACAACATAGCTTCTTCAACTGTGTTGGTAATTGGTTTTTCAATTAAAACATCTTTTTTGTTCTTCAAAAAAAATTCAGCAATTCCAAAATGGGTATTCGTTGGTGTTACAATATGAACAGCATCGCAAAAAGACAATAGTTGGTCCAAACTCTCTAAAGCTTTAACGGAAAACTCGACACATACGTCATTTAAAGATTTTGAGTCAACATCAAAGGCTCCTACAAAATCTACGTTCTGGTGTCTAGATAAATGTTTTATATGATGTTTGCCTAGATGTCCTGCTCCGACAACACCAATTTTAGGTTTTTTGTTAATCATTGTCCTTTAATAAAGTATGCAATATCTCCTTCTTGCATAATATAATCTCTTCCAACCATTTTCACCAAGCCCATTGTTTTTAATTCATTAATTTTTTCTTTATTTTGAATGGCATCATCATAGGAAAAAATCTCAGCTTTTATAAATTTAGTTGAAAAATCTGTATGTATTTCTCCTGCTGCATCAACAGCTTGAGCACCAGCCTTCATTGTCCAAGCTCTAACCTCTTTTTCTCCGCAAGTAAAAAAAGTTTCAAGACCAAGAGTTATATAAGCTTCTTTAATTAATATACTTAAACCACTTTCCAAAATGTTATAATCTTTTAAAATCATTTTTTTTTCATTTTCTTTAAAATCTGCCATTTCAGATTCGAGCTTGCCGTTGATTTTAATTAATGAAGAATTATTTTTTCCTGCCACAATAGATGCTTTTTCGAGCAGTTCATCGTTTCCACCATTATCATCAACATTAGCTACATATATCATTGGTTTATCTGTAAGCAAAAATAGATTTTTAATGCAAGGATTTTCTTTAGAGTTTCTTTCAAATGATCTTGCAGCAAAACCACTGTTTAAGTGTTCTAAAAGACCCGACAAAACTTCTTCCGCTAATTTTCCTTCTGGTTTATTTGCTTTAATTAACTTAATATTTTTTTCTAAGCTTCGTTCAACAGTTTTAATATCTGCTAAAATAAGTTCAGTATTTATAATCTCCATATCATCTAAAGGATCGACTCTATTTTCAACATGTGTAATATTATTATCATTAAAAAACCTCACAACCTGAATTATTACTTTAACTGATCTAATTTGAGAAAGAAACTGGTTACCCAAACCCTCACCTTGATGTGCATTTTTAACTAATCCAGCTATATCAATAAATTCAACCGTGTTATGAATAGTTTTTTCTGGAGAATAAATTTTGGTTAATTCAACCAACCTACTATCAGGCACTTCAACAACGCCAGTGTTTGGTTCAATAGTACAAAAAGGATAGTTTTCAGCGGCAATATTATTTTTGCTAAGCGCATTAAATAGGGTTGATTTCCCTACATTTGGTAAGCCTACAAATCCACAGTTTAAATTCATGCTGAGAATATAATACTTAATTGAATTAGTATTTATTAAATTGAAATCTTATGAAAAATAATTGGGCTATCGTTTTAGGGTGTTCCACAGGGCACGGCGCGGCAATATCAAAACAACTTGCAAGCGAAGGATTTGGAATAATTGGTTTTCATTTGGATAGGGGTTCAATCAAAAAAGAAGCAAAAAATTTTGAAAAAGAAATCGCATCAATTAATGATAATAAAGTAAAATTTTGGAATGAGAACGCTGCAGATAAAGAGGTGATGCTAAAAAGAATTATTGAAATAACTAAATTAGTTGGAGATGGAAAGGTAAAATTACTGATACACTCAATCGCATTTGGAAGTACAACCAATTTTTTTGAACCTACACCAGTAAGGCAGCGGCAAATGGATATGACCCAGCATGTCATGGCCCATTGTTTAATTTATTGGACTCAAGCTCTTCTTGATAAAAATTTATTAACAAGTGGGTCAAGAATCTTAGGCATTACAAGTGAAGGCAGTTACAAAGCTATGGAAGGATACGGTCCAGTGGGGGTTGCCAAAGCATCTCTTGAAGCAGTTATTAGACAGATAGGTTGGGAGTTAGGTAAAAAAGGCATTACTGCCAATACAATTCAAGCAGGTATTACGCCAACTAGAGCACTTACAAAAATATCTCAGGATTGGGAAAAATGGGTTGAAGCTACCAAAAAAAGAAATCCTATGAAAAGAGTAACAAGACCAGAAGATGTCGCAGGATTAGTATCTCTATTATTAAACGATAAAGCAAACTTTATTAACTGTTCTACAATTTTCTGCGACGGTGGAGAACATAGATCGCTTTGATTCCTTTGTATTAGTTTTTTTTAAATAGTTCAGAAGTCAATAGAGCAAACCCTTTTTTAAAAAGGAAAAGGCCATTCGCAATTAATTGCATACCGTTTGTAGCTTTAGTAGCTTTTTTCTTTTTTATATCTAGTTGAATTTTTTTAATATTTTTTATCATGAGATCCCTCCGGTTCCAACAAAATTGAACTCGTCTAATCCAAAGACGCTAATCATGTTATGCCATAGATTTTGTGGAGGGGTACTAAAAATTGAACTATCATAGTCTTGAATAATCCAATCACCACGTTTAATTTCTTCTTCAAGTTGCTGTTTATCCCAGCCAGCATGACCAAATATTAACCTAGTTCCTTCTGAAGTCTGATCGTTAAACAGTATTTTTTGAATTAGATCTAAATCTGTAGAAAGTTGAATTTTTTTTGAAAAATCAATATTTGAATCAAATATATTTTCAACAACACAAGCCTCGTTTAAATTTAAAGGACCGCCAAAGAATATTTTTTTTGATTGTTTGACTATATCTTCAAAAATTTTGTTTTTGATGCCCGAATTAATAATTTTCATTTCACTTACTGGCTTATTAATAACAATACCAGTTGTCCCATTTATGCTGTCTTCACATATAAAAATAACACTCTTAGTAAAATATGAATCAACCATATTTGGCATGGATATTAATAGTTTATTTTTAAGAGTTTTCATTTTTTATTTAATAAAACATAAATCTTTTTTTGAATCATTTCCATAGTTAAGTAAGTTGTAAGTCAAAATTTTCTAAAAATTATGAAAAATAAATTACAAATAAGAGGAGCCAGACAACACAACCTTAGGGATGTTGATGTTGATATAGATAAAAATAAGCTTGTAGTTATTACAGGGCCATCTGGTTCAGGAAAGTCATCCTTGGCGTTTGATACAATATATGCAGAAGGCCAAAGAAGGTATGTCGAATCTTTATCAGCCTATGCTAGACAATTCTTAGATTTAATGGAGAAGCCGGATGTTGACACAATTGAAGGATTATCACCTGCAATTTCAATTGAACAGAAAACAGGATCAAGAAATCCTAGATCAACAGTCGGAACGATAACAGAGATTCATGATTATCTCAGGTTACTTTATGCAAGTATCGGCCAGCCTCACTGTTGGGAGTGCTCTAGAGAAATTTCTAGGCAGTCTCCAGAACAAATCGTAGAACAAATTTTAAAACTTCATAAAAACGAAAAAGCATATATTTTATCTCCTGTTGTTCAAGGAAGAAAAGGTGAACATAAAACGATATTTGAAGACATAAAAAAGAAGGGATTTTTGAGAGCAAGGATTGACAAAGAAATTACCTCATTAAGGAAAATACCTTCTCTTGAAAAAAATAAAAATCATGACATAGATGTTTTAATTGATAGAGTTGTTGTAGAAAAGTCAATTCAGTCTAGATTACTGGAATCAGTTGAGCTGGCTCTTAAAATGGGAAATGGAATATGTATTATTAACATTAATAAAGATGAAGACTATTCTTTTAGTGAACATTTTGCATGTGCTTATCACCCATATGTTATGATGACAGATTTAACACCGCGAATGTTTTCATTTAACTCGCCATATGGAGCTTGTCAACAATGTGATGGTTTAGGGTTCATTACAGAAATTGATCCAAATTTAGTAGTTCCAAATGTAAAAAAGTCGCTCATTCAGGAAGCAATAAAGCCAATAGGCAGCCAACCTAAGGGTTTTCATGGTAGCAAACTCAGAGCACTAGCAAGAGAATTTGATTTATCATTTTCTACACCATGGAATAAGCTTTCAAAAGAAGTAAGAACAGTTTTATTATATGGACTAAGTGGAAAAAAAATTGATATTGATATTAAAAATAAAAAATGGAAAGGAACTTATTCAGGGAAGTGGGAAGGAATAATACCTGAATTACAAAGAAGGTATAAACAGACCCAATCATATGGAATTAGAAGATGGATTGAAGGATTTATGAGTACTAGGACTTGTGATAGCTGCAACGGTAAGAGATTAAAAGACTCATCTCTAAATGTAAAAATAGGTGAAACAAATATAGGAGATTTATGCTCAAAAAATATTTTAGAAACATTAACATTTTTTGAAGAGCTAAAATTAAGCAAAAATCAGCAGGAAATTGCAGGCGGTATCTTAAAGGAAATTAAAAAAAGATTAAGTTTTTTAATTAATGTAGGGTTGAATTATTTAACTCTTGATAGAGCTTCAAGAACATTATCTGGAGGAGAAGCACAAAGGATAAGATTAGCTTCTCAAGTTGGCTCCCAGCTCACTGGAGTATTGTATGTTTTGGATGAACCATCAATCGGTTTGCATCCCCGAGATAATGATAGACTTTTAGATACTTTAAAGTCATTAAAAGATATTGGAAATACTGTTATAGTTGTTGAGCATGATCTAGATACAATTGGGTCTGCTGACCAAATTATCGACATGGGCCCTAAGGCAGGAGCTTTGGGAGGAGAAGTAGTTTTTTCAGGCAAATTAAATGAAATTATAAATCATAAAAAAAGTCTCACAGGTAAATACCTTTCGGGTTTAAAGAGTATTTCTCTTCCACAATACAGAACAACTACTTTTGATCATTTTACTATTTTGGGAGCAAGTGGAAATAACCTAAAAAATATTGATGTTAGCTTCCCATATGAAAGACTCGTAGCAATAACTGGAGTATCTGGCAGTGGAAAAAGCTCTTTGATAAACCAGACATTATATCCCGCTCTATCAAACCTGGTTAATTATGGAGTCAAAGAAATGCTTCCGTTTAAAAATCTTATAAGAACAGATAAGATTGAAAGAGTAATCAACGTTGACCAAAAACCAATAGGAAAAACACCAAGGTCAAATCCAGCTACTTATACAGGAATAT
>CENX01203301.1_pt1 | contig 27721 bp, 23 predicted proteins | sample 361321 | NCBI WGS metagenome assembly CENX01 (sample SAMEA2619678, study PRJEB7988) | marine metagenome | isolation source: saline water (ENVO:00002010), including | reverse complement strand
TTTTTTTTTTCAGAAAAGCAAATACAATAAGATTCATTAAATAAAATTTAAACTATACACGATGGATTTAACAAAGAAGGGGTTAAACCTTGACTCTTTTAAAAGCTTGTGTGCACTAGTATTTTTTTTAATATTTAGCATGCATATTATTGCTCAGGAAAAAACTATTTCTGGGATTATATCAGATGAAGATACAAACCCACTTCCTGGTGTAAATGTTTTTATCAAAAACACTAAGATAGGTACAGCAACCGATTTTGATGGGAATTATACTATTTCTGCTAATTCAGGTGATATTTTACAAATTTCTTTTGTTGGTTTTGAGAGTCAGGAAATTGAAGTTGGAGATAATATTAATATTAATATATCTATGGTTACTGACTATGCTAATCTAGACGAAGTTGTAATAACCGGGTATGGAACAACACGAAAAAAAGATCTTGTGTCCTCAATATCTCAAATCAAAGGAGATGCTTTAGAAAATCAACCAGTTGCGAGAGTTGATAATATGCTTCAAGGAAGAGCTGCGGGTGTAAATGTGGTTTCATCAAGTGGAGAACCTGGAGCCGCAGCTGTTATAAGAATTAGAGGGATGAGTTCAATTAATGGAAACAATAAACCTTTATTTGTTATAGACGGTTTTATTGTTGGAACAGACTTCAATTTATCAAATCTTAACACTAATGATATTGAATCAATCGAGGTGTTAAAAGATGCTAGCTCACTTGCTATTTATGGTACTCGGGGTGCTGCTGGGGTTATACTTATCAATACCAAAAGTGGATTATCTACCCAAGAAGGAAAAGTAGATGTGTCAATAAATCATTATTCATCTTTTGATCAGGTGTATAATTACCCTGAGATGGCAGATATTGAAACATGGGCTGAATATTGGAATGAAGGGGTAACTTTGGTTGCCGGTCCTGACGGATACGGATTCAACGATCCAACTATCGAAGCTGTTCATGCGCCTAATTGGCAAAGCATCACACCAACAATTTGGTCCAATTTAATTACAAGACAGGGTAGAATTGACAATACAGACATAAACCTCAGTGGTAATACAGGGAGTGCTAACTATTTTATATCCTACAATAGATTTGACCAAGAAGGTGTAATTGAAGGGTCAGGGTTGACAAGAAATTCAATTAGGGCCAATTTTGATCTAAAGGTTAGCGATAAAATCCGAACTGGAGTCAGATTAGGAGTTACTGACAGAAAACAGGAAAATAATAAAGTGAATTGGAATGATGTATATTTTAATTTAATACCAACCATGCAGGTATATAATGAAGATGGAACTTACAATGGGTTAAATCCTGTTTCAGGAAGTTTTGAGAACAATCCAGTTGCTGATATTAATGAATTAATTGATCACAATTTAGTAACAAATTTGTTAGCTAATGCCTATGCAGAATATGATTTGATTCCAAATCTTACTTTAAGGAGTTCAGTTGGAACAAATCTAACAACTAATAGGGGTAATTACTACAAATCTAATTTAGAGCCTAGAATAGCTGCACAAGGAACGGGTGGAGAGGCAGAAATTGGGTTTTCAAGAACCACAGGATTTTTGAACGAAAATACATTGACTTATACAAATGATTTTGGTGACCATTCACTCAAAGTACTCGCTGGTTATACAACACAAAAAGATGTTTTCACTGATCTGGAAGCAGCAGCAGCAGGATATGCAAATGATGTGGTTACTTTTAACAATCTTTCCTTGGGTTCAGATGCCACAAGAAACGTTGTAGGTTCAGATTTTTCTCAAAGAACATTTGAATCAATTTTAGCGAGAATAAATTATGGTTATAAAGACAAATATTTACTTACTTTAGTGGGTAGGAGAGATGGCTCATCAGTATTTGAACAAGGCAATAAATACGCTTTTTTTCCATCGGCAGGAGCTGCATGGAAAATAAGTGAAGAGGATTTTATGCAAGATATTGAGGCAATAAGTAATCTAAAACTTAGAGCAAGTTACGGGATTGTTGGTGAACAAGGTGTAGACCCTTACAATTCTCTTGCAAAGTATAACTCAAGAAATATCTTTTTTAATCAATCAATAGCACCAGCCGTTGTACTTGCGTCCCTGCCAAGTACTGGATTAGAGTGGGAAAAAACTTATCAAACTGATATCGGTTTAGAAATTGGATTCCAGAACAATAGATACTCTATTGAAATAGACTATTATAACAAACAAACAAAAGACTTACTTTTAGCAAGGCCACTACCGGGAACTGCTGGTGATACAAGACTCGAAAATGTTGGAGAGGTTGAAAATAAAGGATTTGAATTTACTATTAATTCTGTCAATATTGAAAAGCCAGATTTTGTTTGGAGTTCAAATTTACAGATATCTGCCAATAGAAATTCGGTAATAAGTCTTGGAGATGCATCCTTTATAAATTTAGATGAAGGAGTAGAAGTACTCCACAGACAAGCTGGTCCCGCAATAAGATTAATACAAGGTGAAGTTATGCCTACATTTGTTGGAGCAATATACGAAGGGACATATAAGACTGCTGCAGAAATTGATGCTGATGAGAGGGCTGGAATAGATTTCATTGGAGCACCAAATTACGTCGATTTAAATCAAGATGGTAATATAAATGAATTAGACTTTGTCCCTCTAGGTAGTCCGCAACCAGATTTTTATTACGGATTTAGAAATACCTTGTCTTATAAAAACTGGACTCTGGATGTATTTATACAGGGTATGCAGGGTAATGAAGTACTGGACGCTTCAGTCTATGAAGAATTCTATGGTAGAGGTCCTGAAACTAATATATTACCAATTCTTGCTGATAGGTGGACAGTTGATAATCCGACTTCAGATATTCCAAGAGCTGGAACTTCAGCAGGAGGGTATAGGCCGATGAGTAGTTTAAATGTTGTTGATGGCTCATATTTAAGATTAAAAAACGTTACGCTTAATTATGACTTTGACCTACCATTTGCTGATTCAGCAAGTGTTTATGTGAATGGGAACAATCTGCTCTTGTTAACTAGTTATCAGTGGGGAGATCCTGAAGTAAGTGATAGTGGTTCTGGATCATTAGCTCAAGGTATATCTGATTCTCCATATCCATACTCAACTTCATTTGCAGTTGGTTTTAGATTGAACTTATAAAAAATAAAAGATGAAAAAAATTAAAATAACCTTTACAAAAATATCATTGGTGATGTCAATATTATTTATGATATCGGCATGCGAAGATTACCTAGATGAAGAATTTAAAAGCGGCTTGTCTCCTGCGAACTTTTATAATAGTGATTCTGAAGCACAAATTGCAGTTGATGGTGCTTATTCAATATTGACTGATGACGGATGGTTTAAACACAGGGATCGTAAAGCTTGGTGGCAGATAGCTGCTGATGAAATTAGTTCTACTAGAAATATATTTAGGGAAGCACATAATATAACCTATGCTGAAGGCGTAGCAGATGGTGAGCGGTATTGGAATACTCTCTATGAGGCTGTTAGAAACACAAGTGATGCCATTTCGAATATTGAAGGGAATGAAAACTTATCACAGAAAGCGACAGAAGAATCCTTGGGACAACTATATGTCATAAGAGCTTTGGCTTATTATGATCTAACAGTTGTATGGGGCGATGTCCCATTTTTTACTGAAATTCTTTCCCCTGAAGAACTATCATCACTTGAAAGAACCTCGGTTAAGACAATAAGAGATGCTATGATTTTAGATCTTCAAAAAGCTTATCAATACTTGCCTGATTCGTGGAGTGGAGTTGATTCAGGAAGAATGTCTAAATGGGCAGCTAGGGCTTTGGAGGCAAAAATTCATATGTTTGAAAAAAATTGGCAAGGAATGTTGACTGCCAGCCTTGACATAATAAATAATTCTCCACATACCTTAATGGATAATTTCCGTGAAGTGTATAATTGGAGCAATGCTGGTTATACAGATAAAGTAAAACCAGAACATATTTTATGGATTGATTTTACGGGTCTACCTGCAAAAGGCTTAGGAACAAATAATGAGGATAACTATCAAAGTGGACATGACTATGTTCCGAGACTAAGAGATGAACCTAAAGATAAGGCACAAAAATCTGAACTAGTAGCAGCTTTAAACGCTAATGGGCATGAATTTGGTGGATATGGAGGTGCATCACCACTTCCCGTAGCAGCCGATAGATCTTCTTGGGATACAGGAGATTTAAGGTATGATGAAACTATAACTAATGACTATGAGGGCATTACACTAAAGTTTTATTATACTAAAAAGTTGTGGAATCTGAGTTCAACCTATTCTCCAAGGCTAAATAAATCTGAAAACATGGTTATGATAAGACTTGCTGATATTTATCTGATGGCAGCAGAAGCTGAAAATGAACTTAATGGTCCTGCAAATGCTTATCAATATGTAAATAAAGTTCGTGAAAGAGCATTTGAGCCAGACCAACCATGGAGCGGTATGACTCAACAAGAATTTAGAGAGGAAATGTATGAAGAGAGAATGCATGAACTTTTTGGTGAGAATCATAGAAGACCAGATTTAATACGATGGGGAATTTATGTTGAACACATCAGAAATACTACATTCCAAAAACATAACGCTCAGGCCGCAACTAATGTTCAAGAAAGACACAATCTAGCGCCAATCCCTCTGACTGAAATTCAATTAAATCCAAATTTGTTGAATACTGATCCTACTAACAATGGATATAGATAAAATCTGATTATATTTTGAAAAACCAGTGTTAATAAAACACTGGTTTTTTTATATTTTAATAAATATTAGATTATAGTGGTTCGTTTTCTTTCGCTTGTGATTATTTTTCAAATAATTTTTTCTTGGTCGAAAAAAAAATCAGTTCAGGAACTTCCAAATATTGTTATTATAAATATTGACGACATGGGGTGGAATGATGTAAGCTTCATGGGTAGTAAATATTATGATACACCTAATATTGATTTGCTTTCAAAAGATGCAATGATCTTTACTCAAGGATATGCCGCCGCTTCAAACTGCGCTCCAAGCAGAGCTTCTATAAATACTGGTAAATGGACAACAAGACACCAGATATACACAGTGTCGAATTCTGATAGAGGAGAATCTAGGCATAGAAAATTAATACCTATAAAAAACACAACCACCCTTAATAAAAAATTTACCGTTATTGCCCAAAAGTTAAAAGAGTTTGGCTACTCAACCTGTCATTCTGGGAAATGGCATTTGAGTAATAATCCTCTCGACTATGGTTTTGACATTAATATTGCAGGTAACCATAAGGGTGCACCTGGAAGTTATTATCCGCCTTATGGGAAGCATAAAATGGAAAATATTGATTCTGAGAAGGGAAAATATTTAACAGATATTATAATGGAAAATACCTTATCCTTTTTGGACTCAATTAAAACTCCTTTTTTTCTCCATTATACCCCTTATGCGGTTCATACCCCAATTCATAAAGTAGATTCTTTAATGTTTAAGTATAAGAATAAGTTGCCTTATAAAGGTCAAAAAAACTCTGAATATGCGACCATGATAAATAATTTAGATCGAAATATTGGTGACTTAATTGATAAACTTAAAGAAAAAAATGTTTTTGAAAATACTTTTATAATTTTCACTTCTGATAATGGCGGGTATTACGGTAAAATTACCACGCAAAAACCTTTAAGAGCCGGAAAAGGAAGCTACTATGAAGGAGGGATAAGGGTTCCTTTTTTCTTTCATTGGAAAAGAAAAATTAAAAGCGGAGTTGATAATAAAACATGTATTTCTCACCTTGATATTTTCCCAACAATTATTGATGCAATTGGAGACAATAACTTTGATGATGAGTTTGATGGGAAATCATTACTACAACTTTTGAAAAATGGTGATAGAATAGCTGAAAGACCATTATTTTGGCATTTCCCAGTATACCTTCAAGGATACAATATAAATAGTAATGAAAACAGAGATTCCCTGTTTAGAACTAGGCCTGGTTCGGTTATAAGAAAAGGGGATTGGAAATTACATTATTATTTTGAGGATAAAGGGATAGAATTATATAACCTTAAAAATGATATTGCTGAGAAAAATGACCTCTCAGAAATTAACAAATCTAAAGTTAAAAGTTTATTTAGTGAATTACAAGATTGGTGGAAAATCACTAACGCTCCTATTCCTACTGAACAAAATCCTGAATATATACCAACTGTAAATGATGAATCATGGAAAATAAGTCTACATTAAATTTATTTATATCCATTTTTACGATTTTTATTAGTTGTAATTCTCAAGAAATTGAAGTTAAAACTCCGAATGTTTTATTCATAGCCGTGGATGATTTGAATGATTGGGTGGGATATTTAGGGGGACATCCCCAAGCTCAAACTCCAAATATTGATAGATTAATAAAAAAAGGTGTAGGATTTAGAAAAGCTTACACTGTTGCACCTCAATGTAATCCTTCTAGAGTTGCACTCTTAACTGGTTTATATCCCTCAACTACAGGAGTTTACGGTAATCGAGATAATTTTAGAAAAACCCTTCCAAATGAGATAACAATGTTGCAGCATTTTAGAGCTAATGGTTACGTAACAAAAGGCGGTGGTAAAATATTTCATGGAAATAATAGACCTAATGATTCTCTTTCTTGGGACTATTATTATGTTTCAGAAGGACACACTAGAAAAAGTGGAAGAGATTCAAATTTACCTAAGGTTTCTCCAGGTTTAGGCTGGTTTAATTGGGGGGCTTTAACTGTTGAAGATGACCAAATGCAAGATGTAAAGGTAGTTGAATGGGCAAAATCCGAATTAAATAAATCACACAGAAAACCATTTTTTTTGGCATGTGGATTCTATAAACCACATTTACCTTGGTACGTTCCAAAAAAATATTTCGATAAGTATCCATTAGATAAAATCATTCTTCCTGAAACAAAAGTAGACGATCGCAACGATCTTCCTGAATTTGGGAAAAGATTTGCACGTGAAAGGTATTCTGCCACTTGGGGTATAGATCTTAATCAAGGAATTCAAGACCACGAACTGATTCTTAAATATGACCAATGGCATAAAGGTGTACAGGCATATCTTGCCACAATAAACTTTGTTGATAAATACATTGGAGAACTTTTAGATGAACTAGAGAATAGTCAATACGTAAATAATACAATTGTAATTTTGTGGGGAGATCATGGTTGGCATCTTGGTGAAAAGCAACATTGGCGAAAACAAGCACTTTGGGAGGATACAACTCACGTTCCATTAATAGTATCTTATCCAAGTAAAATCGAAAAAAATAAAATTTGTGAAACTCCTGTAAGTTTTATCGATATCTATCCGACTCTGATTGATCTTGCAGGGATTTCAAAAAAAAATAATTTAGATGGAGAAAGCTTATTAGATCTTCTTCAAGACACTTCAATGGACTGGGATAGGCCAGTTTTATCTACATATGGAAGAGGAAATCATGCAGTTAGATCTGAAAATTGGCGCTATATCCAATATAGGGATGGATCTAATGAACTATATAATCATGAAAATGATCCAAATGAGTGGCATAATTTGTCAGGATATATTGAATATGAAGGTATTATTAAGCGTTTAAAAAAAACAATACCTAAAAATGAAAAATAAATTTCCAAATCTAAATTTTATAATAATTGTTAAATACTCATTTTAATTCAAGTTGTTCAATGTCTCTATTTTCTGTCCCACGAATATTTTCATACGCATTAATTAACTCCTGTAATTTTTTTGGATTGCTTTCCGCAATATTATTTAGTTGTTTAATATCCTCCACTAAATTATATAGTTGATGATAATTGTTGTTTCCTAGTTCTATATCCACTAATTCATTTTTTTTCGGGCCATCATAAGGTGGAATCATAACCCAGTTCCCTCTACGGTATGCAGTTCTAGAAGTAGCTTCGATTATCATTTCTTCACGACCAATATCATTTTTACCTAATATCAAATCAAGAAGTTCAACGCTATCATCGGTTCTTTCTGAGCTCTCTACCAATTTAGCTAGCGATGAAAAAATATCTAATTGAGAAATCATTGCATCCGAAATACCAGGTTTTATTTTGCCATGCCAATAAGTAAAAAATGGAACACGTGTACCTGCCTCAAATAAACTATATTTTCCCCCTCTTAAAACTCCAGCAGGCTTATGATTTCCTAATTTTTCCTCAGAATCATCATTATATCCATCATTAACAACTGGTCCGTTATCACTTGAAAATATAATAAGCGTATTTGATAATAATTTTTCAGATTTTAGGGTCTCTATTAGTTGACCTATCATCCAATCAGCTTCAACTATTACATCACCTCGAGGGCCTAATGTAGTTGACCCTACAAAACGTGAATTTGGAGTTCTTGGCACATGTGGTTGCTGCAAAGAATAGAATAAAAAAAATGGCTCATCTTTATTTTTTTTTACATAATCTTGAACTTTAATTAAAAAGTAATCAGCCATATCCTCATCTATCCATTTTGCTGACTCGCCACCTCGCATAAATCCAATTCTTGGAATTCCATTTACTATGCTGTTATTGTGACCATGGTGCCATTTCATTTTAAGTAATTCTGGATTATTTAAGCCAGTAGGCTCTCCATCAAAATTTTTATCATAACTCACCTCAATAGGGTCGCTAGGATCTAGGTTTACAACATAACCATTTTCAATATAAACTGTTGGGACTCTATCTTGAGTAGCTGCTAAAATGTTACTATAATCGAATCCAACCTCATTTGGGCCAGGTGATATATGGCGATTCCAATCTACATTACCATTCCCAAGTCCAAGATGCCATTTCCCAATAATTCCTGTATGGTAACCTTTTTTTTTCAACATCTTAGGGATAGTAGTTTGTGAGGTGTCAATTATCAAGGATGCTGTTCCGGGAAGTATTTTAGCGCCTTTATTTCTCCATGGGTATGTTCCTGTTAGTAGTGCATATCTGCTAGGTGTACATGTAGCAGAAGAAGAATATCCGTTGGTAAATCGCATGCCACCATTTGCGAGTTTATCTAAATTGGGAGTTTTTAATTCTGTAGCACCATAAGAACCAAGTTCTCCGTAACCTAAATCATCAGCGTATATGATTATTATGTTTGGAACATTCGATTTCTGTTTCGCTTCTAATGATTTATTCTCATCTTTACAACATATTAAAACTAAAAAAAAGTAGATTGCCAAATAGGGGTGCTTGAGATCCATGTTATATTTTAATCTTTAAACTAATTATTATTTAGTGACTTGCAAAAATTTAAAGCTCTCACTTTTTAAGTTAATTGTTTTTAATTTTTTATCAATAATTAAATCGAGGATTCCAGTTTTTCTAGGTCTTATCTTAGCAAAAGAATTGTGGGTATGTAATACATATTTAAAATTATTTTTCATTTTATCATAAAAAATATCTCCATGACCAGATCCGCTTTCATTTATAGTTTTGAAATTTATTAAAGGGTTCTTTATTGATTTAATCCACGGTCCTAAAGGGCTTGAACTTATTGCGTACCCAACAGCATAATTTGAGCTTTTAAAATTATTTGCAGAGTAAAGCATATAATAAGTGCTATCAATTTTAAAAACACTTGGCCCTTGTACACTTTTGAATTCAAAATCATCTTCGTTCTCCCATGGTAAATCTGAGGATAGACACTTGGTCAGCGTTTCGTCATTTATGTTGTTGAAATCATTTTTAAGTTCCGCTACAAAAATTACGTTATCATTATCAAGTCTTCTTACATGATATAAGTAATGTTTATTACTATCGGCGAAAACAAATGGATCAATTTGTCTATGCTTAGTTTGAATATACTTTTTCTTTCTAGGTTTAAATGGACCAAGTGGGCTTTTGGAACATGCAACACTAATTTTTTCATTTACGGTGTAAAACATATAATATAAACTGTCTTTTTTTAAAATTTGAGGTGCCCAAAACCCTTTATCTCTACATGGAGTTGCATTTTTAAGTGCATAACCCTTGAATTCCCATTTCTTTAAATCATCAGATAAATATACCTTTAAGCCAATATTAGTATTATCAATGCCACCTGCAGAAGTTCCGTACAAATAATATTTTCTATTTTCGTAAAAAATTGAAGGATCAGCCAAAAAAATATCTTGTTTATTTAATTTATAAATGTTATTAGATATAGTAAAAACTACCAATAAAAAGGAAATCAAATAAATAAGTTTTTTCATGAAAAAACTTATTTATTTGATCTAATTTCATTTACCTTATCCCATGGTAATACCCTGATTTTATTTGCCCAATCACTATACATAGTGATCATATCATTTGCAATATCAGGTAACTCATTAATTAAATTATTCTGTTCTGTTCTGTCTTTTGTAATATTATAAAGTTCCCAGTTATCATAAACATCTTTTTCCCAATCCATGACTAGTTTATAATCACCAAAACGTACAGCTTTATTACCTTCATGCTCCCAGAATATTGGTTCATCGTGAATTGTTTTAGTTGAGCCTAAAAAAATTGGTATTAAACTTTTACCTGAGTGCTTCTTAATTTTATTTCCATTAAATTTTTCTGGTTGAGTGGTATGTGCTAAATCTAGACATGTAGCCATAATATCTGGTAAAAATCCATATTGATTTATTGTTGAGCCTTTAAGATTTTTTGATATCCCTTTTGGCCAATGTACAATAAAAGGTGTCCCTATACCTCCTTCGTGCACCCAATGTTTGTATGACCTGTAAGGGGTATTTGAGGCATTTGCCCATGCCTTGCCATATGAAAGCAGATAACCTATTTTTGTTTCCAATTGTTCCTTAGGTCCAGTGCCAAGCATATCGTTTTCAGCGCATGCTCCATTATCGTTTAAAAACATAATTATTGTATTATCATACCGTTCTTTTCTTTTTAAATCCTCAATAAGTCTTCCAACATTTTGATCCATTCTATCTATCATTCCTGCATAAATTGCCATTCTGAGATCCATTTCTTCTCTTTTTTGAATAGATAATGAATCCCATGGAACAATATCATCGTGGCTTAATTCCCAAGAGGAATCTGCGAGGCCCATTTCAATCATTCTATTGAATCGCTCCACCCGAAGGTTTTCCCAACCATTTAAATATTTCCCTCTATACTTATCAATATTTTCCTTAGGGGCTTGCAAGGGCCAGTGGGGAGCATTGTATGAGAGATATAGAAAAAATGGATTTTCTGGATTCATCAATTTTGCCTCATCAATATATTCAATGGCCTTATCAGTAAAGGCATCTGTTGTGTAGAAATCTTCGTTATCAATTTCAACTTTATCGTTATTTTCGAAAATGAATCTCGGCTTCTCGGGTCTAAAATAATTTCCAGCTCCCGAAATAAACCCATAAAATTTATCAAACCCTCTTTGAAGTGGCCACTGATTTTTATCAAAAAAACTTAAATGCCATTTCCCACTCATCAATGTTGAGTAGCCTACTTTTTTTAGAACCTCAGCTATAGTAACAACATTAGAACTTAATTTACCTTGGTACTCTGGAACTCCATAATTGTGACCATTAGCATCTTTAGGTGGATTTGTCATATGACCTATTCCAGCTTCATGTGGATAATTCCCAGTTAATAACGTGGCTCTTGTAGGGCAGCATCTAGCAGCGTTATAAAATTGTGTAAACTTAATACCATTTTGTGCTAAATATAAAAGATTAGGTGTATCAATTTCTCCCCCATAAGGTGATATATCGGAGTAACCCATGTCGTCTGACATAATAAGAATAATATTTGGGGGATCTACTGGTAGGTCATTTTTTCTTGATTCGCAAGAAACAAACAAAAAATAGATTATAACTATTAAAAGTGATTTTTCAATTTTTAACATAATTCTAGATTAATGATTATCGATTAGATCTAACCCTAAATTTACAAGTTTGATTTGTGCTTAAAAGGGAACCACTCTCCTTTTCCGTCTCGATTTTGTCGATTTATAGCTTTCAATTCTGTTTCAATACCAAGGTCACCTTGCTGTTCCATCCAGAGGTTCAACTTGACTCTAAGATCATTTTTAATATCAATATATTCTGAATGTTTCGCAATATTTTTTTTTTCGAATGGGTCATTTTCCAAATCATACAATTCCTCAAAGGGTCGTTTTTTATAATGTTTAATCCAATTTAGATCCTCACCATTTTTTGCATGTTTTATCCATGATTCGTAAATAAGATATCCTGATCGAGTTGTATCTTTTGCAGTTAATACATTGTAAAAAAGCTCATCGTGACTTAAATTTTGAATATACTTGTATTTTTCTGATCTGATTGATCTTATAGGATAAGACTCTGAACCATTTATAATTCCACGTGTAGTTTGAACACCGTAAGAAAAATCTCTATGCTTTTCTGTTTTTCCCATCATTAAATCAAAAAAACTTTTACCATCAAAACCTGTATTTCCTTTCAAATCCGAAACACCTACATTAATTTTACTAGGATCCTCACCTACTGCATCAAGTAATGTTGGAATTATGTCAACATATTGTGTAATTGCTTTGTTCCTTGTATTGGGTTTTATTTTGCCTGGCCATTTTGCTATAAATGCTGTTTTAAGCCCCAAATCATAACATGTCCATTTTCCAAATGGAAAAGAAAATCCTTGCTCACTAGTAAAAATTGATATTGTATTTTTTGTTTTATTGGCTTCTTCAATATATTCAAGAGTTTTCCCAAAAAGACTATCCATATAAGTTATTTCAGAGTAATAGGAACTTAATTTTTTGCGGGTTATTGGTGTATCTATCATATATTCAGGAATTGTCAAGTCATTTTCAATGTATTTGGCAGGATTTCCTCTATTCCATGGTGTATGAGGTTGGTTTTGTGCGATGATTAAAAAGAAAGGCTTGTCTCCTCTGACAATCGGCTTAATTTTACTTAAGTCTATGTCTCTTCCTCCAAAACCTGTGTCGTGCTGTAGACCTCCAAGATAATTAATTGGGAAGGAATCATGAGGCCCATAGTGTTTTTTGCCAATTAATGCAACCTCGTAACCAATGTCTCTAAAATAATGAACATAACTTTTAACCCCATCGTAAACTTCAGAGTGATTTGGATAAGCACCGTTTCTGACGGGATATAAACCAGTCATTAATTGCTGACGTGATGGTGCACACATTGCCGTTGAAGTGAACATATTGTCAAAACTTAGACCTTCGTTTGCTAATTTTTGAATATTAGGGGTTTTAACAACTTTACTTCCGTAGGGCTCGCAATCATTCCATGACATATCATCACCAAGAAATACTAGGATGTTTGGTAATGTTTTTCTTACCTCTTTAAGACCAGAACTTTTAAAATCACACGACAATAATAAAATACAAACAGCTACTCTAATTATAAATCTCATCCTTTGATTTTGTTTTTTTTTTTGCAATATATGAATCTATTTAAATATCTTATAAATTTAATTTTATATCCAATTTTTATTTTTTAGAAATGCCAATTTTAACAATTATTTTTTCGGGGTGGTTAATTTTTTCATTTTTGGAAAAAGAAAAGATTCAAAAACCAAATATAATTCTAATTATGACAGATGATCAGGGTTGGGGTCAAATGGGCTATTATAATCACCCGATATTGAAAACACCCAATCTTGATGATATGGCTAGAAATGGTATTCGTTTTGATCGTTTCTATGCCGGAGCACCTGTATGTTCTCCCACACGTGCTTCCATATTAACAGGAAGAGTTAATGATAGGACTGGTGTATTTGATCATGGTTTTGCACTTAGATCACAAGAAAAAACTATTGCTCAAGCTTTAAAAAAAGTGGGATACTCTACTGGGCATTTTGGAAAGTGGCATTTAAATGGTTTGAAAGGACCTGGTGTGCCTATTTTAAAAGATGATAGTCATAGTCCAGAGAAATTTGGATTTGATCATTGGCTTTCTACAACCAATTTTTTTGATACAAACCCTTTAATGAGTAATAAAGGATATTTTGTAGAATTAGAAGGATCTTCTTCAAAGATTATTATTAATCAAGCCTTGAAATTTATAAAAAAAACAAAAACAAACAAGTCCCCCTTTTTTGCTGTTATCTGGGATGGTTCACCGCATGCTCCTTGGCAGGCTAGTGATAAAGATAGAAATGAATTTAAAAAATTAGATGAAAAAAGTCAAAACCATTACGGTGAATTAGTTGCTTTTGACCGTAATATTGGAATTTTGCGAAAAGAACTTAGAGAAATGAATATTTCAGAAAACACGATTCTATGGTTTTGTAGTGATAATGGTGGATTAAAGAATATTTTTCCAGAAACTGTTGGTGGACTAAAAGGCTCAAAAGGGACTTTATGGGAGGGTGGAATAAGAGTTCCGTCAATAATTGAATGGCCTGCAATTATTAAGCAAAGTAAAATAACTAATTATCCAGCATCGACAATGGATATATTCCCTACAATAGCAGAAATTACGGGTATAGATAATTCTGATATGATCACTCCAATTGATGGAATTAGCTTGTCACCAATTTTAAAATCAAATCTTGAGATAAGAAATGTTAAAATCCCTTTTAGATTTAAAGATACAGGGGCATTAATCGATAATAATGTTAAACTAATGGTCACTAGCTTGAGTGAGATGAAATTTGAATTATACGATTTACAAAATGACCCGAAAGAATCTAATGATATTGCAAATCTAAATCAAGATTTATTAGAGAGTATGAAAAAGGAATATTTAGAATGGAATGAAACAGTAAATTTGAGTGTTCTTGGACAAGACTACGCTGAAAAAATTGTATTTGATCAACCCAAATCGCATTTTTGGTGGTTTGATAATGACTATAAAATTTATATAAATGAATTTATTAAACGTCCAGAATATAAGAATAGAATCAAAGAGGGATTAAAAAAATAACGTAATTAATTAGGTAAAAATGTTCAAGTAATGAAAATATATATATCTGCAGTTTTTTGTTTAATATCATTTATTTCGATCGCTCAAAATAATAAACGTTCACCAAATATCATTTTAATAATGGCTGACGATTTAGGATTTGAATGTATCAATTCCTATGGAGGAACTTCATATGATACACCAAATTTATCCATCCTTGCTGAGTCTGGATTACAATTTGAAAATTGTCATTCACAGCCTTTATGTACGCCCTCAAGAGTAAAGTTAATGACCGGAAAATCAAATAAAAAAAATTATAAGGAATTTGGGATTTTAGATCCTAACGAAAAAACTTTTAGTCAAATTTTAAGAAAAAACGGCTATGCTACAATGATTGCTGGGAAATGGCAGCTAGGAAAAATAGATACTTTACCTAAACATTTTGGCTTTGATGAACATTTATTATGGCAATTATCTGACACGGGTAGAGATTCAATTGGAAGAGATAAAAGATATGTTAATCCAGTTTTAAAACAAAATGGTGTTTTATACGAAAAAAATGAAGGAAAATATTCTACTGATATGATTGTGGAGTATATCAATAACTTTATGGACCGGAAAAAAAAGCAACCCTTTTTAGTTTATTATCCTATGATTCTTACCCATTGTCCTTTTGACCCCACACCAAATTCAAAGGATTGGGATCCAAATGATATGGGATCAATGACTTACAAGGGGAACGCTAAATATTTTAAGGATATGGTTAATTATATGGATTATTCAATTGGAAGAATTGTAAAAAAAATAGAAAAATTAGGTTTAAGACAGAACACAATTATTCTTTTTACAGGAGATAATGGCACTGACAAACCAGTAGTCTCAATGATGGATAATATTTCAGTGATTGGGGGAAAAGGGCAAACTACGGACTATGGTACGCACGTTCCACTTATTGTGAATTGGAAAGGTACTGTTAAGTCTAATTCTAAATCGGAAAGTCTAATTGATTTTAGTGATTTTTTTCCAACTATTTGTGATTTAGCCAACATACCATTAGATTCGACTATGGGTTTAGATGGTATTAGTTTTTATCCTGAGTTAATTGGAAAGACGGGTCCTAAAAGAAAATGGATTCATAGTTGGTATAATAGAAACGGTGGCCTGAATCCACTAGTATCTTCTCAAGAATGGGTGCGAAATGAAAGTTACAAAATGTATGTGGGTGATAAATTCTATAACATAAAAGAAGATCCATACGAAAAAAATAATATTCCTTTCTTTGAGATGTCAGACCAAGAGAAAAAGATTAGGGAAGAGTTTTTAGAAGTACTAAATTCCTACACCTATTTAAGAAATTAATCTTTGTTTTACAGAAATTTTTTACCCATTTTTAATCAGTAATATAAATTCTTTTTAAAAATCAAGATTAGCTTAACAATACACCAAAAAAAGTCCAGTAAACACAAATTTTAAGGCATCTGATATATTATTAAAAAAACAAAACTCTATTTTATAAAAAAATATAGATTATTTAAAACATGAAAAGAAAAACCATAGTCTTTTAAATTTAATGAATAAGATATCCCGATGATTTGGATATTAATAATATATGTAACTAGTATTGTTCCCAATAATTGTTAATCCCTCTGCTCCACCAACTGCAAAGGTTATATGTTTTTGTGCCGCTCCAGTTTCATCCTCATTCATTCTATAATTTACATATTTCTTATGAGACTCAACTGAATCCCATTCTTCCAATAAAACATGTATGTTATTTTCCTCATTTACAAATTGAACAACACTTTTACAACCCTTAAATTTTCTTGTAACAGGAAGGACGTTTTCACTGTCCATAAATGATACCAAATCTGACATCATCCCCTCTTTTACCTTAGTTGTGATAATCACAATGGCATTTTTGTTTTGTCCTGCATCTTCTTTTGTTTTATCGCACTGGATCAAAAACAAAAGCGATAATATTAAAAAAGCTTTTTTCATTCTAATTGATTTATGATTAATGAGATGCTAATATAAAAAATCTTCGATATCTCTACTCCGAATTTTTCTCGCTTAACTAGATGAAGAGGATATACCGATGGTTTAGGCTATACATTATTATAAAAGCTCTAGTCACACCTTAATTTAAAAAAATTTTTACTGAACGTTAATTGTTCCTGCTATCCCGCTGTGAGAGGAACATTGATAATAGCAAGAATTAGTTTTGACAACCCTGGTTTTTCCGGTATAAGTTGAACAATATCTTTGACTTAGTTACTTGTCACTTTCCTTATTATTTTTCCTCTCACACCAAAATATAATTATTATTTTAATCTATTGCTAATGAAGCGAATTTGCCAGCACGCACCTTTCATTTAATTTTAGGCTATCAAGACGCCCCCTTTTAATCGAGGGGGGTTTTTTTGGTATATTTATATCTCAATTAAAATTTAATCAAATGAAAAAATCATTAATTCTATTTACGATATTAATCTTCGGTGCCTGCAATCAAGTTGTTACCCCTCCTCTATTAGTGGAAGAAGAAATAAATAAAGAACCAGACTTACTACATACATCTTCAGAGTGGAAAATATGGGCTTTAAGTACTGCTGCTCCTTCACATTTAGCTTCTAACTGCACAGTTATTGATTCTGATGGAAAAACAGTTTTAAGAGAAGGCACAAATGGCTGGACTGCTATGGCTGGAAATCCTAGAGGTATGTCTGATCCTGAAAATGGATGGAAAGATCCACGTGAAGCGATGCCAATGGTTATGGATGCTCAAGCAATGAAGTGGATTAGCGCATTTGTGTCTGGTAAAAAACCAGAACTAGACAGGGATGGTTGGATGTATATGCTTCATGGAGATATGGGTGAAGATAATACTAAGCCTCTAGTCCTTAAAAAAGAAGATGCGGAAGAAGGTAAATTTATTGAGTCTGGCCCTCACTTAATGTTGATGCCTAAGGATCCTAGTTCTCTTAAAGGTCTAACTTCAGATTTCAATTCAGGTGGTCCATATATTATGTTTGAGGGAACTGGATATGATCATGTTATGATTCCTCTTGAAGGGTATTATATGAATCAACCCCAAGATTAGTTTGAAATAATAAAACACAACCATAAAATCTCCTTTCACTAAATAGGAAGTTAAAGAATTGCCTTTATTTTAATTTAAATATAGCTAATACAAGATTTTCATTTATTTTTTAATTTTATTGGGTGTATAAAAAATTTTTGATTGGTTTCATAACAGTTCAGTTAATGTCATCTATAACGGTTTATGGTCAGGATGGCAGAGTAATGCATTTAACAATTCATGCTGCTTCTATTGAAAAAAATTTAGTGGAAGAATCAGCAGACCTGAGTTTAGACATTTATTTACCACCAGCTTATGAAAAAAATTCAAAAAAAAGATACCCTGTATTGTATTGGCTACATGGATATTCTGGATGGAAAAATACAACAGGAAAGACAGATTGGGGCCATCAAGGGGCAGTAATTACAATAAATAAACTGATTGAGTCAGGCGCTGTGGAGCCAATGATTATTGTTATGCCTGACGGGTCCAACAGATTTGGGGGAAGTTTTTATATCAATTCATACACAACCGGGAATTGGGAAGATTTTATTGCATATGAACTTCCAAAATATATTGATGCAAATTATAGATCCATTCCTAAATCCGAAAGTCGGGGTATTGCTGGACATTCAATGGGAGGCTATGGCGCGCTTAAAATAGCTATGAAGCATCCAGATATTTTTTCATCAGTATATGGTCATTGTTCTTGCTGTTTGTTATTAAGTCCCAGTGATTGGGATGAAAATGCAATTAATGAAGCGATGTCTATCGATACTTGGGACGAGATGATAAAAGGGAGTTGGTGGGTTAAAGCCCTCCATGCTTTCTCAGCTGCTACTTCACCCAATCCAAATAACCCTCCGTTTTATTCTGATCTTCCATATGAGTTTAAAGGAGATTCAATAATAATTAGTGACAATATTAAGGCAAAGTGGTCCTCAAATATTCCTTCATATATGGCAGACCAATACATTTCAAACCTAAATTTATTACGAGCAATTGCTTTAGACGGAGGTGATGCTGATTCCTGGACTTCAGGCAGTCAATATTTCTCTGATGCATTAACAAAGATAAAAGTGAAAAACTCATTAAAAATTTATGAAGGAGGCCATAATGATATGTTTGATGAGCGTTTTTATAACAATATATTACCCTTCTTTTCTGAAATGCTCACAGGAGAAGATTTATGATTCCTTTATTAACAAATTATGATACTTCTATAACAGTTTCATATTCTTAATAGTAAACCAAAAATTTTAATAATATAGATATTTTTGTGTGAATTTGTTTTGGATGTATTTTCGATATTAAAGAAATTATTTTCCAACAATCCTTAAACAAATGTTGGTGCAAGCATACATCCGCTATTTTTTAATCTTTTTTAAGTCAGATAGAAAAAAATAAATTTAGCTTTTCTAGTTTGTTATATTTACAGATTATTAATCATAAATCACCAAAAATGAAAACAAAACTATTGTCTTATTTATCATTCTTTTTTTTAACAGTTGCTTTTTCGCAACAAACGCCGATTGTGTATCTAGATTATGTAACTGTCTTAAATAAAGATGTTGAAAAACATATAGAGGCCGAAAAAAATATTTTTTCAAAAATGCATAAAGAACAAATTGACATGGGCAACAAAATAGGTTGGGATATGTGGCAAATATCAAACAATGGTTATGGAGAACCAACAACTACCTTTATGTATGTCCATATTCAGCCTGGGTCAACTATTTCACAATCTCCCTCTAAAATTTTTACAGAATACGAACTAGATGAACATCAAGCAGCCTATGCAAGCCGTATTGTTAAAACAGGAAACTTAATGATGAGCATAAAAGGGACTTACGGAACAAATCCTGGAGAAAAGCCTTATAAATTCGTGGTTGCAAATTACATGGCAGTTGATATCTACAAACAATATGAATATGAGCAAATGGAACTAAAAGCAGGATCTAATTATTCACAAAATGGAAGAGCAGCATGGGGATTTGGAAAAATTCTTACTCGTTTTGGATCAGATCATGACGTAAACTATATAACTTATGATTTTTATGAATCAATGGATGCTATTTTGTCTTCAAGAAATAATACCATTAAATTTAACGAAGCTCAAATGGAGGTATGGAAAAGTTATGAAGATTTGAGAGAATTAAAAGATTCCAACATAATGACCTTGATTGCTTCGCAGAGATAATTTTTTTAAAATTATCAACTTAGCCGCCCTTTTATCTAGGTTGGATTTTTTTGGAGTTTTAAAAACGTAGGAGCGTCTGGTTTAGATTGAAATAAAGATTTTGAACAAAAAAACCCTCCGCCTGGGAGGGTTTAAATTCATGAATAAATTAATCAAAAGTCCATAACACGAACTGACATTACAGTGTTAACAACCTTTCGAGCTCCGGATACTTTCTTTGAAAATTCTGCAAATGCAGGGTCAGCAAACATTTTTTTCGTAGTAGACAGAGCGGTTTTGATATCAGAAGATCCAATCCATACGAAATGAGTAAAGTCAGCATTTTTACCGACTATTGGATATGCCAAGCCGTAGGAATTACTTTCATATCCTAACTTTTTAGCCATTTTTTGGGAAAAACTTTTGAATTCCTTTAGGTATAAGCCAGGATTAGATACATCCATTTGATAAAGCATAAAAACATTATCTTCAGCCCAATCTTCACCATTATACCAAACAGGGGTATTTACTGACTCAGAAACTGCGACAGAAAATTCTGCGAGTTTACCATCTAAGAGTAATTGTGCCTCAAGTGATTGACCATAAGACATAAAAGCTTGTTCAAAGGCCGCTTCAGTTGGAAAGCACATTTGAAGTGAATGAGTAGATTCATTTGTTCCATTAGCAACATATGCAAATAATGACTTTGTACCTTGAATGCTCTTCCCCCATTCTGAATTCATTGCAGCATTAAGTGCTGATACAACCATTTCAGGGTTCTCTGCTTTAAGATCAAAAAACACACAATATTGGGCATTTAATGAAACTGTACTAAAAAAGAGTATTGACAATAGTAATTTTTTCATAATTAAATTGATTTATAATTTTTATATGACTAAGATATGGTGATTAGATATATTTTCATTAAAATTCTTCAGATTCATTTTACTTTGATTTCTTCTAACCTGTCTATTAACTAGACTAGATATTCATTTATTTCATTTCATTACAATTGAGGTTTTAGGGTAATTTGAATAAAAATCGTCTATAAGACACACAACAGTTGGTACATATTTTTGAATCAAATTATAGGAGAAAATTAAACCAGAATATATTTCATGAATACACAAAAGATGATACTATTAAGAATGATAATAAAAATATTTTTTTTATTTTAATTAATTTATGGTTAATAATATTTCAAAAATATTCTTTGGTAAAGTCGTTTTTCATTTTGTTGAATAAACCAGTGATAGTAGCGCTTTCTCATTTATTTTTTCAATTTTAAGTTATCCAGACGCCTCATCTTCAATCGAGGTTTTTTTTGTAATTTTATTGTTTTACTAATCATAAATCAACTATTATGAAAAAATTAATATTTATACTAGCAACTCTATTTACAATTCTAACAAATGCACAATGGAAAGGCACAACAAGTAATGATGATCAAAGAACTATGATGATTCAACGTCATCTAGATTTATATCTCAAGAATGACCAATCTCAATTAAAAAATATATTTAACGAGAAGGCATCTATAAACGTTAATGGGACTGATATATCACCAGAAGAACTTGCTGATTTTGAGAGAATGCATCATAAAATATTTAAAGGAATAAAATTTCAAATAGGGGCAAATATAACTTCTAAATATGAAAATGGTCAAATTTGGACCCATGTTTGGGCTTATTGGTCTGGCGAAGGTAAAAAATCAAAACAGAAAGGTACAATTCCAGTTCACTTATCATTTGCTTGGGAAGGCCTTAAGTCTAATAATGCATTTTTTATGTTTGACCCTACTTTTATTAATGAAGAGGTTGCTTTAAATAATTGATATTATTTTTATTTTTTAATTTAGCAACATAGACGCTATCTTAATTAATTCTAGGGGAAGGTTTTTTATCATCGCCGTTTACTTTTCATTAAGTTTAAGCACTTCAAATCATATTAAAGGTTATGGATTTACTAAACTCGAATTAATTACCAGTTCTATTTACAACAATTTGAAATAATTTTATTCTCCATATATTGTTAACATATAAATCATAAAAAAACTAAACATGAAAAAAAAATTGGTCGTAATCTGCTTTCTCTCAATGAGCAACTTGTTTTCACAAGTAGCTACAATTGACATCTTTTTCCTCAAGGATGGAATGGAAGATGAGTATTTAGAATTAGAACAAGTGTGGTCTGAATTTCACAAACAAATGATCGCAGATGGTAAAATGTATGGCTGGTCACTGTTTAAATTTGAATCAGTTTCGAATTCAGATGGAGATGTTCCTCATTACATGACCCTAAACCGATATGAATCACTAGAGGCAATGAAATCAGCCTATGAAGGGATTACGCCAGAGATTTTCAATAAAATACTCAAGAAAAGATTAAAAGGTAAGTTTACTTCAAGACAGATCAAGAACATTCTTGAAACTGATCCAAAAAAAATGTATCATAGTTATACAATAGAACTTACTGGTCAAACTATGCCTTCTGTAGAAATGGAGATCGGTGAATTGATTAATGTAGATGCAATGGTTCAAAATGTTGTGGATTATGAAAAATTTGAAATAAATTGGGCTATGCCAATTTTTCAAGACAATGTCGAAAATGGAAATTTAAAGTGGTGGGGTTTCACCAAAGTAGTCAATAGAAATGATGAAGCCCTTGACGAAATCACACACTTTACATGGCGAATCCCAGTTGACGGGAAAGACATGAATTGGAATTCAAAAAAATATAAAGACATGTTTGGAGGCGAATTTACATTCAATAAGCTTGTAGGCATGGTTCAAGATTCTAGGACAATCTTAGGGAATGCACAACTAAAATTGATAAAAGCCGTAAAATAATTTCCTGTAAACCAATAAAAAGCCCTCCCAAAGGAGGTTTTTTTGTTAGTCCTAGGCACTTTTATTTCTTATTATCCTTAAAAGGTAATTCTAAACAATACTTAGGACCACTAAAAACATTTTCTCTTACTGATTTGTAAGGTTCTATAATTATGTTTTTATACTTAACTATATATTGGTATTGAGTTATAGAATATAGCTAGAAGTGTAAACCTCTTACATTCTACATATAATAGATTTAAGAAGAGCGACTTCGTTTAATTATATTCAGTACGTAATAGAAGGAACATCTTAAAGAAAATATGAAACAAAAACACTCATTTATAATGACAAATTTGATCTTGACTTAAAGACTGTTAGGGTTTTTTGATTTAAAAAGAAGCTATTTTTAATAGCAAACTTATTTATTAAATGAAAAAATTGATATGCTCATCACTCCATAAAGATCCTCCATTTTGTCTTTATAAGTTCTCCCATTCTAGATGGGAATAGAAGTTTATGTCAGCACCAGTAATAAAAGAAAAACCCTACACATGTGAGGGAGATCTATTTTAGTCGTTCTTGAAGACTAACGTTAGTTCTTGGGAGTTAATCATCTCACGTGAGCTACTAATTTTATCTTCTAAAACTTTTTGCACAAACTCATTGGCCACCATGTATTCATCGTGCTCTAAATTAGGAATAGGAATGTTCCAAGCAATGTGTGAAACATTTTCATAAGCATTCTCATTTCTATCAATAACTTTGGTAAATCCCCACCATCTGTGTTTTCCATTCATCACTTGTTGGAGAAAATATGGCTTAGCAATAAAAGATTCAACTTGCTCGTAATCTTCAGTTTTTTGTGACATTGGCGAAAAAGTCATTTTGTCCCCAATTTTTAAATCACCTCCTGTAAAGGGTGTAGCATCTAATATTTGTAGCTGGTATATTCTTACCTCCTTTTTGATTGTTGAACCTTTTGTCAAAATTTTGTTTACTGCTGAAGATGACATCTTCCCCTTAAGACCACTTTTCATTGTTGCAACCGCATTTTGATAGTTAAAATTCTTTGTCCACTTTTCTAGTTGTTCTTTTGATGCAAACTGATTTATTACCACATATTGCGCTTCTTGATCATAATATTCTGCGTTCATAGGCGTTTTTTTCCATACAGCCCAACCAGTTTTTTCACCCTTATCAATTGATTTTTGGTGATAAACTTTCCAAACCTTTTCAAGGCTATGATAGTCAGCATCTGTGCCTTCATTTAAGTTAATAAAATCTACTACTGCATATTGGGAATAACTTAATACAAAGAGAAGCGAAAAGACAAATACAAATATTTTTTTCATTTTAATTGGTTTATAGTTAATTATATACAAATATAAAAACTCTTAAATATTTTAACACCTTTTTATTGATTCTAATGAAAAAGGATTTGCTTATGATTTAAACCACAAAGACTAAACTTTAAGAGCGTCTAAATAGCCTAACATTAAAATTTTAGAGGTATTTGATAAATAATCATATATAAGCTCAACTTCTTTAATATATTTTGCTTGTCTGATTTTAACACATGTGAAAAAGTTAATTTTTTTTATCATACTTCCGTTTTTTTGTTTGTCTCAAACAAATGGTTTTTTTTTTAAAGGAAATATAAACCTGAATAATAATGGAATTGACTGGGTGCCAATATTTTCAAGGGGAGAACCATCTTTGATAGCAAATTTTTCTCTAGGTAAGGACAAGTTTTCTATTAATCCTCTTATTAGGTATGAATTAGAGGGGCTTCAGCCATGGGGTTTTGATATATGGTGGAATTATAAAATAAAACAAAAGGGTAGGTTCAATTTTGATTTAGGTGGTGTTTTACCTGGCGTAATAAATCAAAAAATAAACGTGGTTGATAAGAATCTTCCAAAAACAATTCTTCAGCCTTGGGTTACCGCAATTATAAATCCAAATTTTTCTTATGTTTTTAATGAAAGGTTCACAATATTTCTTTCTTATTACGAAGAAATACCATTGAAAATTGTTAATAAAACTCAAATTGAATCTAACAGAGTGGTTATTTTAGCTGCATCAATAAGACAAATTTTAATAACGGACGAAATATATTTGCGTTGGGAGCCAATTATTTATACAGTTAAAATTGAAGACACAAAAGCAGGTATATTTTCAGCTCAAACAATAAATATTGGTCTTTTAAACTTCCCTTTCTCAATAAGCTCAGTTATGAATAAACCTCTAACTTTTGGGGGATTGACAGGTAAAAGATTTGATTGGAATATTGGTTTAAATTATTTTTTTGATTTAAGATTAGTAAAAAATAATAGTAACAAACTATAGGTATAAACTATTCAAGGGTAAAGGCACTTTTGCAGTTCACGAAGTTAGTTATACCTACTCAGAAAGCCTATGAGGTTGACAATAGAATAAATCAAGAAGAGCAAAATGAGGATTACATCAATAGGCTTATGGCAATCTCAGAGGATAACTTTTATAGACTATGAACAACGTTGGACAGTATTTGATGGGTGTACGATTACTCGATGTAAACGGTGAGCTAGATGCAGCACTATTTGATGTGACCATGTATAAGAATAAAAAAGCAGTAAAGATTGCTTATTAATATTATAAAGAGACAGGCGCATTGAAAAAAGAGAAAGGAGAGACATTAATGTTTTAAGCTAATACCCTTTTTCATTTCGTAGATAAAACAAAAGATAGTTAATACTACGTTTTCATTTATTTTCTAACTTTAATTTTAAGCCATCTGGACGCCCCACTTTAAAATCTAGGTTTTTTTTAGTAATGTTATAGTATTGTAGGGTAATTTAAATTCCACACGTATTAACTATATAAACACTTTCATTCATATTTGGTTTATTGGTTTTTTAGTTACCCTCTTAGTTAATTCTAAGGGGGTTTTTTATATCTGAGGTGAGAAATTGTGAGTCTAAAAAAGCTCACTTTACGTGAACGCTATGTTTACTATTGAAGAAGAAATGTAGAAAAACCTTAAAATGATTTTTTTAAATCTTAGGTTATGTCGATATTATCAATCAATTAGAATGGATTTTGATTTGAGGCACTAGTGTAAAAGAAAAACCCTCCACTTGGGAGGGTAGCCTTTTTAGCTAAACTATTATAAATAATACTTGCAAGTTATTTATTAATAATCTTTCTAAATGAATTCCATGAAACTACTTTACCACCAACTATATGGTAGTACTCGTAAAAAATTTCAGAATCAATTTTTGAATCTGGATTTATGTTTTTTGATGTAAATTGGGCGTTTACCCAATCACCTTTATCCAAGTCGTTATCATCAGATCCATCATCTGTGGCTGCTAGTGCAAAAGCATAGTCAGTGGTCCATTCATAAGAACTTCCATCTATTTCAGATCTTGCAACTTCGGATTTTATTTTATCAACAAATTCTTGTGGTGTTTTTGCTACGTACCCGTCATGAAAATTTAATGTTGCTTCATTCGCAATAAAAGTTTTAATTAGTTCATAATCAAGTTTAGCCCAAGCATTGTCTAATTTTTTGAAAATCTCAACTGCATCTTGTGATCCCATTTTAACTTTTGATTTGGTTCCTGAAATAAATCCATTTGCAGAATTATTGATGGCTTGTTCTTGACTACAAGATGCAAACACTAGAAAAGTCAATATTAATTTTTTCATGTTGATTGATTTACGGTTAATGTTTAAAATATACCAATTAGAATGGTCCTAATCAAAAGGCTATGCCTATGACAAAAAGACCCTCCATTTTGGAGTGATTATTATAGAACTCTTAAAACGAACTAAAAATATAACATATTAGAATGTTGAATAAACTAAGGTTAACTCCTCAGCAGGAAGCATTTCTCTAGAATTTATTAAAGCTTCCCAAGACTTATTTTCTAAAAAGTCCTCTGGAGTTGTCATTTCAAGTTCATTTTGCTTTTTAGTTGGGAAGTTAAAAGCAATATGGGTTGAATTTGATTTTAAGTTATTAGTAGCATCATTTGAATCTACTAATTTGCTTATACCCCAATACTTAAGGTAACCGTCAAGAATTCTCTGTTGAGCGATGGGTTTCCAGATGGCCGTTTCATAAGCAATAAAATCTTCATTCTTTTGAGTCATATAGTGAAAGTATGCTTTATCTCCAATTTCCCATTCTAAACCCCTCCAGCCTGTTGTAGTTGAAACTTTATAAATTCTGCTTCTCATTTCTTTAACTTTACCTTGGCTTGAAAGCATTTTGTCAATAATTTTTTGGCTTTTCCCTTTAAAAGCGTGGTAAGATACTTCTTTCCAATTTACATTTAACTTTTCTTGCTCAGCATTACGTCTAATCAGAACAAAATATTCTGCCCACCCTTCATCACCTTCTCTGGGGGTTCTCTTCCATACAGACCATTGAGTTATAATTCCTTTTTCTACTGCTGATTCATTTACTGTTTGCCAGTTTTTTTCCATTTTTAAATAGGCATCTTCCTTTCCTTCTTCAAGGACCATTGCCAACATTATAGTTGACTGACCATACGTGATAGCTGAAAACAAAAACGCGAAAATTACTTTTTTCATTTTGATTTATTTATGGTTAATAGGTTACTAATATAGAAAACTTTTAAATTTCCTTACTCCTTTTTTTATTCCAAAACATAATGAAAAAGAAATGCCGATGATTTAATATTAAACCTTATTTTGCAATTGGTGTTAAGGGAATCAGAGCAGTAATTTTAAAACTGTTATTTAATTTCTTTAAAATATATGCTGCCTTCCTATTAAT
>CENX01213745.1_pt1 | contig 27741 bp, 34 predicted proteins | sample 361321 | NCBI WGS metagenome assembly CENX01 (sample SAMEA2619678, study PRJEB7988) | marine metagenome | isolation source: saline water (ENVO:00002010), including | reverse complement strand
AAAATGATTGAAAAAAAATATGACCCCTCTGAAGCTGAGAGGCGAATCTATAACATGTGGGAGTCTCAAGGGCTCTTTAAACCAGGTAACGATGAAGGTGAAAATTTTTCAATAGTTATGCCGCCACCAAATATTACTGGCAGTTTACATATGGGCCATGCACTTAATACAACCCTTCAAGATATAATAATTCGATATCAAAGAATGAAGGGTAAAAATGTTCTTTGGCAACCTGGAACTGATCACGCAGGAATAGCAACTCAAATGGTTGTGGAGAGAAATCTGTCAGATGAAAAGAATTTATCTAGGAATGATATTGGTAGAGAAGCTTTTGTCGATGAGATTTGGAAATGGAAAGAAAAATCAGGAGGTACCATTACTGATCAACTTAGGAGGTTAGGGGCTTCATGTGATTGGAGTAGAGAGAGATTTACCATGGATGACGGTTTATCTGATGCAGTTATAAAGGTATTTGTAGAACTTTATAACGATGGGTTGATATATAAAGATAAAAGACTTGTTAATTGGGATCCAAAGTTAAAAACAGCAATTTCTGATCTTGAGGTTGATCAAAGAGAAGTAAATGGTAATTTATGGTACATAAATTATCCTTTTGAGAATAATAATACTAAGCATATTACAATAGCAACAACACGTCCTGAGACAATGTTTGGGGATACAGCAATAGCTGTTCACCCTGATGATGAGAGGTATAAAAACCTAATTGGTCAAAAAGTTATTATCCCAGTAGTTAATAGAAAAATTTCAATTATTACGGATGAATATGCCGACCCTGATCAAGGAAGCGGTGCAGTAAAAATTACTCCTGCCCACGATTTTAATGATTTTGATGTAGGAAAAAGAAATAATTTAGAAATGATTTCTATTTTTGACTCAGATGGAGCATTAAATGAAAATACACCTAGTGAATGGAATGGATTGGATAGGTTTAAAGCTAGAAAGTTATTGATAGAAAAGTTAGAAAAAGATAATTTTATAGTAAAAATTGAAGATCATATTCATGTTGTTCCATATGGTGATAGGTCTGATACAGTAATAGAGCCTTTTCTGACTGATCAATGGTATGTAGATGCAAAGAAATTATCAATTCCAGCAATTAGAAATATAAAAAATGGTAAAACTAAGTTTATACCTAACAACTGGTCAAAAACTTATTATGAATGGATGAATAATATTCAGCCATGGTGTATTTCTAGACAATTGTGGTGGGGTCATAGAATACCTGCATGGTATACAAATGACGGAGAAATAATAGTTGCATCATCAGAAGCAGAAGCCCTTGAAATAGCAAATGAGAAGTACAATACAAATTCAATTTTTCAAGATGAAGATGTTCTAGATACTTGGTTTTCATCTGCATTATGGCCACTTACAACTCTTGGCTGGCCAAAAGAAGAAAATGATATGACTAAATTTTATCCAACTAATCTTTTGGTAACGGGTTTTGATATTATTTTCTTTTGGGTTGCTAGAATGATGATGATGGGTCTCTATTTTCAAAATAATATCCCATTTTCAGAAATTTACATTCATGCTTTAGTAAGAGATGAAAATGGACAAAAAATGTCTAAATCAAAAGGTAATGTAGTTGATCCGTTAGATTTGATTGATAGTTATGGAGCGGACTCTTTAAGATTTACTTTGGCCTCTATGGCGTCTTATGGGAGAGATATAAAACTATCTGAATCAAGGGTTGAAGGATATAGGAATTTTGGAACAAAGTTATGGAATGCCGCAAGATTTTGTGAATTAAACAGTTGTACAAAGGTTAAAAACCAAAATATATCAGAGCTTTCAAACCCAGTAGCAAATTGGCTTTTGTCAGAAATGATTAAGACTGAAAAAAAGATCGATTCATACCTGGATGATTATAAATTTAATGAGGCGGCAAGCGAGATATATCAGTTTGTTTGGCATATTTTTTGTGATTGGTATTTGGAGCTTATTAAACCATATTTTAATCACCGTAATTATGATGGTTTAAATGAGCTAAGGTATATTACTTCAATTTCCTTAAATTTTATTCTAATTAAATTACATCCCTTTATGCCGTTTATAACCGAAGATTTATGGAAAAAGACAAGTAACTCTGATGAGCCACTAATTTCAAGTAATTGGAGTATTTCTTTACCATCCTTGTACAAAGAAAATTTTGTTAAAAATACTGAAATAATTATCGAAATTATTACTACTGTAAGATCAATTAGATCAGAATTAAATATTCCCTCTAAAAAGGAACTTTTAATTCAGGTTTATAAAAAAGATTCAAGTAATATTGATAAAATTAAAAATATTGATTTACTTCTAAATAAAATAATAAAAATTAGTAAGATTGATAAAGTTGATGAATTTTCTGATCGCTCTGCATCTTTCTCAGTATCAAATATTGATTTTGCTCTAGTCATTGATGATAGCATAGATTTATCGTCGGAAATAAAAAGAATAGAAAAAGAAGAGGTTAAGATTAATAACGATATTGAATTGATTAAGAAAAAGTTAAGTAATGATAGTTTTATAAAAAAAGCGCCAAAAAATATTGTTAAAGAGAGCAATAATAGATTAGAGGATCTATTATCAGATCAAAAAAAAATAGGGGAGTCTAAACTATTTATTAGTAAACTTATTTCCCATGGAAAATAAAATAAAAACAAAAAAAAGATTTTGTCCTTTATGTAAAGAATCCAATTATAACAAAGAGTTATTTTATAATTCTAAACCATGGAAGCTTGTTCAGTGCCGATGTTCTTTTATATATATGCCAGAAGTTCCTATTTACGAAAGAATGAAAAATGAATTTTCTTGGGAAAGGAATTTTGAGGAAGAAGAAAGTATAAGTTTAAAAAAGAAAATCCGAAGAAAAGTAAAAGCATTAATCAAGAGAGATAAATTAAAATATCTTCTTGATCATTATGTTGAAGAAGGCAATGTTTTAGATATTGGCTGTGGATCCGGAGCTAAATTTGAAAATATTTCCGATGATTTTATTCCTTTTGGAATAGATATTTCAGAGGAGTCCGCAAAAAAAGCTAACTTATTATTTGAAAAAAGAGGTGGAAAAGCTATTTGCGCCCCTTCCACAAAAGTTTTAGATGAGTTTGGTGATAATAAATTTTCTGGAGCTATTTTAAGATCATACCTTGAACATGAGCATGAGCCTTTTGAAGTGCTTAAAAATTTGAGGTTTACTTTAAAAGATAGAGCAAGAGTAATCATAAAAGTGCCAAATTATGATAGTATAAATAGAAAAATTAGAAAGGAAAAATGGTGTGGCTTTCATTTTCCAGATCATGTAAATCATTTTACTCCTAAAACTTTACTTAAAATGGTAAAGGATACAAATTATGATGTTATAAAGTTTAATTTTTTAGATTATCTTCCAACAAGTGATAATATGTGGATGGTTATAAAACCACGTTAATACAAAAGTATGAGGCTTAATTTTGACTGATAAAAAATTTGATAAAAGTAAATTACCAAGTAGACATGTAAGTATTGGTCCTGAAAAGGCACCTCATAGATCTTATTATTATGCTATGGGAATGACCGAAGATGATATTAAAAAACCTTTTGTAGGTGTTGTTTCTACTTGGAATGAAGCAGCGCCCTGTAATATTGCTTTGATGAGACAAGCTCAATCAGTAAAAAGAGGAGTTCAAGATGCTGATGGAACGCCCAGAGAGTTTTGTACCATTACTGTTACCGATGGTATAGCTATGGGACATCAGGGTATGAAATCATCCCTTGTTTCTCGAGAAATTATTGCAGATTCAACTGAACTCACTGTTCGAGGACACTCTTACGATGCATTGGTAGGTTTGGCGGGTTGTGATAAATCTTTACCTGGCCTTATGATGGCAATGTGCAGACTAAATGTTCCAAGTGTTTTTATGTACGGCGGCTCAATATTGCCAGGAAGATATAAAGGTAATGATGTCACCGTTGTTGATGTATTTGAAGCAGTTGGGAAGTATGCTGCTGGTGTAGCAACTGAAGATGATTTAAAAGATCTTGAGCAAGTTGCTTGCCCCAGCGCAGGGGCTTGTGGAGGGCAATTCACAGCTAATACAATGGCTTGTGTATCTGAGGTAATGGGTTTAGCTCTTCCTTATTCCTCTGGAGCTCCAGCTCCATATGAAGATCGTGACAAATATGCTTATGAGTCTGGTAAACAAATTATGAATTTAATTGAAAAGAACATCAGGCCGAGAGATATAGTTACTAAGAAATCTCTTGAAAATGCTGCTACCATTGTAGCTGCTACTGGTGGTTCAACTAATGCCGGTTTACATTTACCAGCAATTGCACATGAATGCGGTATTAAATTTTCTTTGGATGATGTTGTAGAAATTTTTAAAAGGACACCTTATATAGCCGACCTAAAACCTGGTGGGCAATACGTTGCCAAAGATGTTTATGAGGCTGGCGGTGTTCCTATTATTATAAAAACACTTTTTGATGGAGGTTTTATTCATGGTGACTGTATGACTGTTACTGGTAAAACCATAGAAGAAAATCTTGAAAATATTGAATTTAATGAAAATCAAAAAGTTATTCGACCTTACAATAAGCCTTTAAGCCCAAATGGTGGTGTCGTTGGTTTAAAGGGTAACCTTGCTCCAGATGGAGCTATCGTAAAAGTTGCTGGCTTAAAGAATACTTTTTTTGAGGGATATGCAAGATGTTTTGATTGTGAAGAAGATGCGTTTGAATGCGTATCTAATGAGAGTTACAAAACAGGGGAAGTAATAGTAATTCGTTATGAGGGCCCTAAAGGTGGTCCTGGTATGAGAGAAATGCTATCAACTACTGCTGCACTATCTGGTCAGGGTGTAGGCGGTAAAGTAGCTTTAATTACCGATGGAAGGTTTAGTGGAGGAACAAGAGGATTATGTGTAGGGCACGTTGGTCCTGAAGCAGCAACAGGCGGACCAATTGCTTTAATAAAAGATGGAGATAAAATAATAATTGATTGTGAAAAAGGTATTCTTAATGTTGATTTATCAAATGAAGAGATAAAAGAAAGAAGAAAAAGCTGGAAACCAAGAGGTACCGATTACAATAGCGGAACATTATGGAAATATTCTCAAACAGTAGGTTCTGCTCAAAACGGTGCTATAACACATCCCGGAGCTGAAGAAGAAACCCATATATATGCCGATATATAATTTATAATAGTTCTATAATTATTGGAACATGATCAGATGGTTTTTCTTTATCCCTAACTGATTTATCGATGAAGACATTATTCATTTTATCACTTGCATGAGGTGATGTTAAAATATGATCAATTCTAATTCCATTATTCCTTTGCCAAGCACCTCTTTGATAATCCCAGAAAGTATAATTTTCAGCGTCCTGATTAAATTGTCGAAAAGAATCAATAAAACCTAATGATAAGATTTCCCTGAATACCTTTCTTGTTTCCATTTTAAAAAGAGCATCATCTTTCCAATCATCTGGACTATGAGTATCTATATCTTCTGGTATTACGTTAAAGTCACCAAGCACAATAAATATTTCTTCATTTATAAGACTTTCTTCTAAATGATTTTTTAGGTTGTTCATCCAATCAATTTTATAGTCATATTTTGGCCCAGGAGAAGGATTTCCATTTGGTAAATATATATTTGAAACTCTAATCATTCCAATATCAGTTGAATGAACTGTTTCTAGATACCTAGCCTGATCATCTTTATAATTAGGAATGCCTTCAAAAGTTTCCTCTATAAGAAATTTAGATAGAGTTGCAACGCCATTATAACTTTTCTGTCCATGAGTTTTAACATTATAGCCAATTTCTTCAAAGGGACTTAGAGGAAAATCATTATCAATTACTTTTGTTTCCTGGAGACATAAAATATCTGGTTTTTCTGATTTAATCCAATCAAGGATATTGCCAATCCTAGATCTTACAGAGTTAACATTCCAGCTTGCAATTTTCACGATAGTTACATTGAAAAAGAGGTTCCGCAACCACATTCAGAAGTAGCATTTGGATTCTTAATTTCAAATGATTGACCAATAAGATCATTTTTATAATCAATTATTGAACCTTGAATATAAGGAACTGAAATCTCATCAATGATTACTTTTGCTCCATAACCCTCAATAACAATATCTCCTTTTTCAGTGTTACTAACAAGATCGAACTTGTATGAAAATCCTGCACAACCCCCACCAAGTACTGAAATTTTTAACATTGAATCCTTGTTCTCAGAGGCAATGATATTTTTGATTTTATCAGCAGCAATCTTGCTTATAGATATATTATTTTCTTGTGTCATTAATTTCCAGGTAAACTTCCTGCTCCTAAACGGCCTAAATTACCAAAGAGCTGCTGAAGAATTGTTAACTCTCTGCCTCTCGTTGGGGTGGTTCTATCAACATAAGATATTATTTTACCATCCTCTAATCCATAATATTTTAAATTATTTACTTTATTATCATCTCCAAAAGATACTGCCAATACTCTTCTATCTGTAACTTCAGGGCGATAAAATGCAATTGTTTCAGCTTTGCTGAATATATAATACCAAGTAGACGCGTCAATTGCTGAAGTTGTTGATGGTGATCCTAGAATATCCATTACATCATTTGATATAGTTTTATTAATTTCAATTTGATCTAAAAGTTTTTCATCAAAAACATATCCTCTATTTTCCACAATAGGTGAGCACGATGTAATCAGATAAACTAATACAATAAATAAATATTTTTTAATTACATAATTCATTAAATAAAGTTACCATTTAATTATAATAATTTATACAGATGATATTTTCTATTATATTTGTCAATCTTAGTGATAAAAATGTTTAAAAAAATAATTTTATATTTAAAAAATATTTATAATTCTAGTCCCGATTACTCATCACCCCATGGTGTTCTGTATAAAAGAATCCTTAAATCATCTTATAATCAGCGTTTCTATAAAGAATTGATGGTTCCGGATACTCTCGATGGCAGGTTTGATTTAATAATTTTACATATTTTTATATTTATTAAAGTTTATAAAAATTCAAATGAATCAAACAAAAATTTTACACAAAAATTGTTTGATGTATTCATGCGCGAAGTAGAATCATCATATAGGGAATTAGGGATAAGTGATCAAACATTCAGTAAAAAAATGAAAGTTGTTATAGAATCCTTTTATGGTAGAACAAAAATGTATGATTTGTATTATGATGATGAAAACGAGTTTTCAAATTGTTTGATTCGTAATATATGGTCGGGGGACTTATCCAAAGAAATATTTTCTAAACAGTTATATAGTTTTGTAGTTGAAAAAGTTGAGAAATATAATAACAAATCTATTAATCAAATATTAGAAATTTCTTTAGATGATTTTTAGTTATTTAAGGATTTTAATTTGAGTAAAATAATTTCAATAGATGCTATGGGAGGAGACAGTGGTTTAGATGTTACTATTGAAGGAGTTTGTTTGGCCTTAAAAAAGCAAAAAGAGATATCAATTTTACTTTATGGCAATAAAGATCTTATTTTAGAAAAATTAAAAAATTTTAATTACAATAATAGTAAAATAGAAATTATTAACTGCAATAAAATTGTATCAATGGATGCTAAGCCATTAGATGCTATTCGAAAGGTTGGTAAGGAATCCTCTATGTGGGGATGTATAAGTGCTGTTTCAGAGGGTAAGGCAGATGTAGCAATATCAGCTGGTAATACTGGTGCCTTAATGGGGCTATCAAGCATAATATTGAGAACTATTGAGGGAATAGAAAGGCCTGCAATATCAAGTCTATGGCCTAATAAATCAAATTTTTCAGTAGTTTTAGACTTAGGTGCAAATATTGAAGTAACATCTGATCAATTAGTTCAATTTGGAATATTAGGTTATTCATATGCAAAAAGTGTTTTTAATAAAAATAATCCATCTGTTGGGCTTTTAAATATTGGTCACGAAGAGATGAAAGGAACTGAAATAATACAAGAAGCTTCTGAAAAAATGAAAGATCTTTTTTCCAATGATTATATTGGTTATGTAGAAGGCGACAATCTCTCTTTAGGTAAGTCTGATGTAGTAATTACGGATGGTTTTACTGGAAATATTGCATTGAAAACTGCAGAAGGAACCGCAAGATTAATTGGTTATTTTATTAAAGATGTTTTTAGTAATTCTTATAGTGGTAAGTTAGGTTATTTTATCGGAAGAAGTGCATTTAAAGCTTTAAAGAATAAAATGGATCCAAGAGAACTAAACGGAGGAGTTTTTTTAGGCTTAAACGGCTTGGTTGTAAAAAGTCACGGTGGAACCGATCCGCTTGGTTTTTCAAAAGCTATTGAATTTAGTACAAAATTATCACAATCTGTCATTTCTAAAGAGATAAATAAACTTTTAGATAAGAAAAAATATGGATAAAAAAATTAAATCATATCAATCAGTTATTACAGGCGTTGGTGCATCTTTACCAAAATCTATTGTCACTAATAAAGATTTAACAATGAGAATTGATACTTCTGAAGAGTGGATTGTAAACAGAACTGGTATTGAAGAAAGAAGGATAGCATCGGATGATGAGACAACATCATCTCTTGGAGCTGAGGCTTCAAAAATAGCTATTAAAAATGCACAAATTGAAAATTCTGAAATTGATCTTATTATTTTAGCAACTGCCACCCCTGATAACACATTTCCTGCATCTGCAACTTTAATTCAATCATCTTTGGGTATAGATAAATGTTATGCCTATGATATTCAAGCTGTCTGTTCAGGATTTGTTTTTGCCCTTGAGGCAGCTGACAATGCGATTAAGGCCGGTAATGTTAAAAACGCACTTGTAATTGGTTCTGAGACATTCAGTAGGATTTTAGATTGGGAGGATAGAGGTACATGTGTTCTTTTTGGCGATGGGGCTGGAGCTGTTGTTTTATCTTCTAAAGAGGGTACTGAAAGAGGAATTTTAAGTAATCATCTACATTCTGATGGGAGATATGCCGACCTACTATATGTTGACGGAGGTCCTTCAACTTCTAGTAAAGTAGGTTTTTTAAAAATGGATGGTCAGGGTGTTTTTAAACATGCAGTTAAGAACCTCTCAGCAGTTATAGAAGAGGCTTTAGAATATAATAATCTTAGTGTCGATGATATTGATTGGTTTATTCCTCATCAAGCAAATATTAGAATTCTTGAGTCTGTAGCAAAAAAAGTAGGACTAAGTCAGGATAAAATAATAATCACTGTTCAAAAGCATGCTAATACCTCTGCTGCTTCAATTCCACTTGCATTATTTGATGCAGTTCAAGAGGATAAAATAAAAAAAGGTGACTTAGTTTTGCTTGAGGCTATGGGGGGCGGATTTAGCTGGGGCTCTACTTTAATTAGATGGTAGAAGCTCTTGATTTTTTTATTAAAAGAGAGTTTTATATATTATAGGAATTTAAAAAAATGAACAAAACTTTAACTAGAGCAGATTTGGCGGAAGCAATTTATACAAAAGTTGGTATTTCTAAAGTTGAGTCATCAGATATCGTCGATCAAATCTTTGAAGAAATGATCCTGGATTTAATTGACGGTAAAAGTGTTAAATTATCGTCTTTCGGTAGCTTTATGGTTAGAAACAAAACTCAAAGAATTGGTCGTAATCCAAAAACTAAAGAGGAAGCTGTAATCGATGCCAGAAGAGTTGTTGTTTTTAGGGCAAGTAAAGAACTTAAGAATAAAGTAATTAATGAATAAAAATAAATTAGAACATGATAAAAAAAAGTCCAGAAGCATATAGAACTATTGGAGAGGCTTCTAAGGAAGTAGGTGTTCCATCTTATGTCTTACGTTTCTGGGAAACTAAATTTAAACAAATAAAACTAATAAAACGACCGGGGGGAAGAAGATTTTATCGTCCTGATGATATCGAACTTCTTGTAAAAATAAAAAATTTCTTAAAAAAAGATGGCCTGACTATCAAGCAGGTAAATGATAAGCTTGATTTAGCAACTAATATTGATCAAAATGAGATTGACAATAATATAGTTAAAACTTTTTCAGAAAAGAGCTTAAATAATAGAGAAGATATATTGAAAAAATTAAATAAGATTTTAGAAATTCTTTCGAAATAATTTTTTTCTAGACAACATCACTTGATGAGATATTATTTATTTTTGTATTTTTGAAGACTCAGTAAACAATTATAATTTATTTTAAAGGGTGGGGAAGTGAATAAAATTATTGAAGCAGGTTGGAATCTTTTTGAGGGTTTTTTGAGTGATAATGACAATGAAAAGACTTACGTCGATGATGAAACTTTTGGTGCTGAGTTTTCTGTTGATCACGTTATAAATTCAGAAAAGAAATAAAATTATCTATTTATTTTTGTAATTACATATTATTTCGAGTTCTTCATACCCAATAGAATCAAAATTTGGAGTTGAAAAACTGCTTTCTTTATATTTTTCACTGATAATGATTTTTCCTTCAGACATTTTTTTACTATAAATAATAATTTCAGCTGCACTAGTTCTAAACCGTCTACAATCTGTCTGTTTGAAAACTTTTTTTGATAAAAATGAATCTATTAAAACACTATTTTTTTGAGGATTCTTGTAATCAGTTAGTATCCAATAATATACATATTTATCATCTGAGCTTGTTTCATATAAATTAATAAAGTGGTATGCATTATCTGTTTCTCCGTATAAAGACCATTCAGCCATTAACGCGTTACTATAAGCAAGGACAAAAATTACTAAAATAATTGAAGAAATTTTTTTCATTCTACAATTTTAGTTAATAAGCCTTTAGATGTCTAATAAGAGTTATTTTTTATTCAGATATTGATATATAGTTCAAATAATTGTTAATCTAATACTTTGTTAGGGAGGTATTAAATGAATTTTAATTTTAATAAAATTATAAGAGGTCTGCACTGGACAACTGTATCAAGTGAGAGGGTGCTTCTAGCTATTATAGGAATAGCAACATGCATTGCTGCAGCTCAATATTTATTTACAATGTTTGCAGCAAGAGAAATTTTGTTGGCGGATCTTTTTTTACTTTTCATTTACGCTGAAATTATAGGTATGGTTGGAGTTTTTTACAGCACAAACAGAATACCTGTAACTCTTCCAATTATAATTGCAATTACGGCTTTATGTCGTTTAATTATAATGCAGAGTAAAGATATGGATGTGTTGATGCTAGTCGGTGAAGCCGCGGCAATACTAATTTTATCAATAGCAGCCTACATAATGAGCCTTAAAGATAAATTAAGTATTGAAAAAGAGAAAAAATAATTAATAATAAATATTACATAAGGTTATTTTCATGGTTGTAAGAATAAAAAAAATATTTTTTATTTTAATCATCCTAATTCAATTAGGAGGGAATGTGATGGCAGGTGAACTATCAGTTAATGATAAATTAGAAATAATTGACGTAATGAATAATTATGCAAAAGGCATTGATACAAAAAATTATGACCTTTTTAGATCAATCTTTGAGAAAGATGTTGAGGTAGAAATCATTTATGACTCAGGTTTCAGATCCGGTGAACCAGTTTCTTTTGAAGGTCTAGATGATTGGGCAAATTATGTTGAAAAAGCAATTAGTGAATATAAGAGTACCCAGCACATGCTTGGTAATCCTCTTATAATTTTTGAAAACGGAATTGCTAAGGCTAGAACAGACCTTCAGGCAAGTCATTACTATAAAGACAAGGAAAATGAAAAAACAACTCTATGGGGTTATTATGATACTCATATGATTAATAAAAACGGCTCCTGGAAGATTGTTAAGCATACTTTAACAAGTATTGGTTCAGATTAATAAATTAAAGAATTATGTTTTATAATGTCAAAAATAAGTAATGTTGCTAAAATATTTTATACTAGTATTTCAAATGGAAATATCGAAATTATTGAAAATTTATTAAGCGATGATTTTGAATTAATTGTCCCTATGGAGGAGGGTGTTCTTTCTGGTCAATATAAGGGTAAAAATAGATTTTTAGAAGATATTTTACCACTAGTATTTTCATGTGTAGACTCAAAAGAAATAGTTTTTTGTAAAAATTTTAAAATTATAAATGAATTTGAAAATACTATTATTTCAATCGCTCAAAATGATGGATTTGCTCTTAGTGGTAAGCCTTATAATCAGATATATCTTCATATTATGACAGTTAGAAATGGAAAAATAGTGCGACTGATTGAATGTTTTGATAGCGCTCTAGCTAACGAAGCGTTGTGGGGCAATAGTAAAAATTTACAGCCGGATATACCTTTCTCAATAAAGAATAATAACCTTTAAACTGATTGTCGTTTTTCGATATTTTTTAGATATTTATAATAAGTTTTTGGAATAGCCCATTTTTCAAGCGCATGCTTTTTGTCTCTTCCTAATTTACTTACCTCATAAAAAAGAAAACGTTTAGTTTTTGCTATATTCCAGTCACCCCTTTTAAAACTTTTACCAGTTTTTGGATTTGGTCTTTTAGGATATTGCCTCATAAAGATAAAATATCCTAAATAAAAGGAATGTTAAGCAAATTATAATTAGAAATTTACATAAATCAGTATGATTGCAATTGCTGGTCCAAACAGAAAAAATAGAATTCCCAAAATCCATCCAATATCATTTTTCATTTAATTCCCCATTATTGTTATTATTAAGAATTTTATAATTTATAATAATCATATTTTAGTCAAAATTTATTTTATTTCTTATTTTTCTTGCTTTAGCTGATAAGAAATTGGCATATTTATAGATATTAATTCTTTTTAAAATTTTTTTGTTTTTATAGGTGAATAGATGAATGATTTTGTTTTATATGGGCAATGGGTGGTTGTAGTAATAAGTTTACTTGGAGTTGCACTGGTAAGTTCTACAAAACATAAAACACGCTTAAGTGGATATATCGTAACTGCTCTTGGACGAATGTCAGGCGCAATCCTATTTATTTTTTTAGATTTGTACGCTTTTGTTTTGGTAAATATTATTCATACTATTATCGGGTTGAGAGGGTATTACAGAAATAAAAAAAATGATCTTTTAAAAAATACTTAAAAATCAAATAAAGTCATATTAAAAAATTTAATTTTATATTATATAAATTATTTTGTCGGAGCGTAGCGCAGCCTGGTAGCGCACTTCGCTGGGGGTGAAGGGGTCGGAGGTTCGAATCCTCTCGCTCCGACCATATAAAGAGAATTTAAATATATTTACTAAGCTATCAATGAAAATATTGAATTTACAATTTTTCGAGGCGGAGAGGGAGGATTATTACATCGCACACCCGATAAAGCTCTTAAAAATCCATCATTATTAATGAGATTAGATCATGTATCTTTTTGGGATGATATTATTAAGCATCAAATTAATGATTAATATTTAAGAAAGTTTTATTGAAATTTTATATTTAATTATTCCTCAACAAAACCTTTGAAAAAACCCAAATAATTGATAAATTTTTCACTAACACCTTCTTTTCTTAGATGATCCTTAGAAACTGGAAGGCTGGTTGGTATAAAATCAGGATTATTTATTACTAGCGAAGGAAAGTTATGATTAACTATTGCTGCTCTTCCAATAGCTACAAAATCAACACCTGCATTTATTATTTTACGAACATCTTCTCCAGAACGAATATTTCCTGCAACCGTTAATAAAACATTTTTAAAATCTATCTCTGTAAAATGCTCTAGAAGCGTTTTTGCATTGGTGTTACCTGCATTTTTTTCTCCTGCTGGATATTTAAATGAGTCCCAAAGAGAAATATCTAAAAAGTCTATTTTTTGAGTATTAATTAGTTGTTTACAAACCGTTTTTATTTCCTTTAAATCCATTCCAAATCTCTCTGGTGATAATCTAACACCTAAAAGGAAGCTATCACCACATTCTTCTCTAATACCATTGATAATTTCAAAAATTATTCTAGATCTATTTTCTAAAGATCCACCATAATCATCGTCTCTTTTATTTATTGAAGGACTCAAAAATTGACATAATATATAACCATGAGCTCCATGTATTTCTACACCATCATAACCAGATTTTTGCGCCCTAACTGCAGCAGATATAAAATCATCTATAAGTTCTTTAACCTCATCTAAAGTTAATGCCCTTGAGTTTGTCTCATCATCAGAAGATGGACAAACCGGTCTTTCGCCAATAATATCCTCCGGAGATCTCATTCCTGCATGATGAAGTTGTGCAACGGCCAAACTATCAAATGACTTTATTTTATCTGTAAGCCTTTTTAATCCTTCAATGTGAATATCATCAAAAATACCGAGTTGACCTGGGAATCCCTTTCCAATTGGTTGAACATGTGAGGCGCATGACATTGTCATTCCAAAATTTCCTTTTGATCTCATAACTAGCCAATTATATTCATCGTTAGACAAACAACCATCTTCAAAACTTTGTGTATTTGTAAGGGGGGCAAGCATAAATGAATTTTTCATTGAAATTCCGCATGGAAAAATAATTTTGTTATCTAATTTTTTCATAATTTGTACCTAATATTATTGAAGTTATTTATATATCTAGAAGAAACTAATTTTAGTCTAATGAAAATAAAAATTGAAAATAAAATTAGACCTAAAATCATACTGACCCACATTCCTGCAGCTCCCATAGGCTCAAAAAAACCAAAATTAGTTAAATAATAACCAAGTGGTATTGCAAAAATCCAATAGGAAATAATTATAAATATCATTGGAGAAAATGTATCTTTATATCCCCTTAAAGCTCCTAAACTTCCCATTTGAATTCCATCGGGTATTTGAAAAATTGCCGCATAAAGTAATAAAGAAATTGCTATACTTATTACATCTAAATCATTGGAATATATTGAAGCGAAACTCTCCCTAAATAATAATAGAATTAACATATTTAATAATGCACCAAAAAAACATAGCAAAACCCCAACATATGATGAATATTTTGCATCCAAAAATTTTCCTTCTCCTAAAAGATTTCCAACTCTTGTAGAACCTGCCAAGCCTATTGCTAATGGCAACATAAAAACAATACTGGCAATATTCAAAGCTATTGCATGTCCTGATAAAATCTTATCACCTAATTGGCCAATAATAATTGCAGCACCAGAAAACATTGTCATTTCAGCAAAAATACCAATTCCAATTGGAATTCCAAGTTTAAGGATTTCTTTACTGACTTTTAGAGAAGGACCACTAAATTCTCTAAATAATTCTGTTTCCTTATACTTTTCAGAAGAAAAAATTATTTTTAGCATTGTAAAAAACATTATCATTGAAACTAAGGATGTAGCATACCCACAACCTTCACTTCCCATTTCTGGAAATCCAAAAAAACCAAAAGCAAATATAATATCAAGGGGTATATTTATTATAGCTCCAAAAAGTACAACAAAAAATACAGGTAATGTTAATGTCATGCCTTCGCTATAGGAGCTCAGAAACCTAAACATAATATAAAAAAACATTCCTACTGATACAGATTTGAGATATTCGGCAGATATAATTAATATATTTTTATCAAGGGGTACATATAAAAGAGTTTTACTCAGAAACACAAAGATGAAAAAAATTGATAGAGCTATAAATAGCGCTATCCAAAAAATTTGTCTCATTTTTAATCCAATTTCTAAGTAATCTTTTGATCCGTACAGCTGAGCAACTATAGGTGTAATTGCAAACATTATTCCCTGAAAAAGCATATAGATAGGGAATGTAAAGGCACCCGCCAAGACAAGACCAGCTAATTCTTCTGAGCCATAACGTCCTGACACAATTGTATCAGTGGTATGCATTATCATGTAAGAAAGCTGAGAACCAAAAATTGGTACTCCAATTCTAAGGAAAAATTTTGATTCATATATAAATTTTTTCATTAAGCTTTCTATCATAATAAAAAAATAAATTTGAAAATTTTTTATAAAATATTATTATTTTTTAAATAATAAAAATAAGGGGATGATTAATAATGATTTTAAGGGGTATTTTACTTTTACTTTTGGTTTCTTCGGCTTTAGCTATGCTAAATTCTGTTTATAAATGGTTTGGATTTCTTCAAACTTATTAATATTCATATCTTGAAATTTCTTAATTATTTTGTAGAATTTATGTTATGGATAGATCTGAAAGACTAAGTAGATCGGAGTCAGCCAGACTCAAAAGGGCTAGAGTCAAAAATATAGTTAATATTAGAGTAAATAATATTTTCTCACGATTACACAGGCTCCGAATAAAGAGAAAAAAATTAAAAGGTTAAATTTTAATTTCTATACAAAAACATTGACCATTTGTAATAGCTTTGTCTTTTGGTAAATTTTTCTTTTTTTATAATTCTAATTATTATTCCTGCAATTTTTTGTTTAAAATTTATCATATATTCCATCCTTATTAGTTGTTATATTTAATTATAAGGGCGATTTGAAAAAAAATTATGAATCATTGATGAATCTATTAAGAATCTTATACGACTCTTTTACGACTCATATTATTTATAAATCTATTCTAATTTAAAAAATGAGGGAAAAATGATTGATATTATCTTGCTTACATTATTGTTTTATTTTATTCAGCTTCCGTTACCTTTGATATTGGGACTGAGAGAAGTTCCTCTATCTTATAATTTATCAAGTAGGGACAAAGAGGTAAAAATACCAGTTGTATCTGGAAGAGGTATAAGAGCTCTTAAAAATTTAAAAGAAAGTTTATTTGTTTTTATTCCTGTTTCCATTTTAAGTATTATTACCGATGTTGATGTTGTGATGGCAGCAACCATTTGGCTTGTCTTAAGAGTTGTTTATACTTTTCTTTATTATTTTGGTATATCTTATTTGAGATCAATTATATGGTTTCTTTCAGTAATTTGTTTATTTGATATGGCTATAAGAATATTTAAACATGCAATTTAATTAATGTAATGAAAAAATTTTTAATATTATTACTTATCTTTTTACCACTTTCAGGCTTTTCGAAAGAAAGCCAGGCAGTATGGTCTAAAGAGGAAGAAACAGATACAAAAATGTGTCAAATTGCAATAGAGAGTGGATTAGCTGTAAATATTAAAACGTCAAAATCATTAGAAAGAACAGCTTACTTTTATGAGGGAAGTTTCTATATGTTAACAGATTATAACGAATTTATTATTTGTTTTAAATATTCTCAAAAAGAAATAAAGATAAAATAAGTATAAAAAAAGGGCTTAAAATTAATTAAGCCCTTTTTATCAACTTTTATGAATTGATCATTTATGCATTTGAATCTTTCGATGCAGCAACAAAAATCACAAGACCAAATAGTATTTTATTTACGAAATCAGCAAGGTTATAAACTAGGTTAAGGCTATTAGCGTCAACACCTCCGCCTAGATATCCTAAGTAGTAACCTACAGGATAAATCAACCAACCAACTGTTAAAATCCATTTACAAGCAGCAAAAGCCATTTGTGAAGAAGCGTTTCCACTAGCTATATTAACTTTAGAAGCTTCACCAGCAAACAATTCGTAAATGATATAGAACCAAGCAGCTACACCAATTACAAATGCAGGAAGTACAGGCGCAAGACCAGCTTCTCCCAAGTAACCAGCTATGAGCATTACTAATGAACTGACTAATAGCTTCCAAAATACTGCACCTCTAACTGCAGTTACAGCGGCAAGAATTAAATAAAATTCAACTACTTGAAGCGGAACAGTTAGTAACCAGTCAATGTATCTATATACTGTTGGTGATGTTCCTGTTTCTATCCACATTCCTCTCATATATAAATAATGCCAGAATGCAATACCCGTTACTAATCCAGCAACAGTAAGTGATGTTTTCCATTTGCCGTTTACAGAACTTCTTTCAAGAAAGAAAAAAGCTGTAGCAGCTAACATAGCTGCAGAAACGAACCAAAAGGAAATACCGACATAATCGGTAGTGTCTAAAACTGTATACATATTTTGTATCTCCCTCTTTGTTTTATAAAACATTATTAATTTAATGCTTAATTTCAAGAAAAAAATACAAAAATCTATTTATTTTTTATCTATTTACGGATAATCATGATTTATATTCTAGTAATATAATTAAAATTATTAGCTTTTAATAAAAGGAAATTTTTTATGTTAAAGTTTGTTGAAAAGTTTTTTCTTACTATTTTTATTTTAGGTATTACTTTTATTATCTTTAAAATTATATTTTTTGATCTTATTTTTAAAACTTTCATAGATTAATATTTTTTAATAAGTAACTGATTAATTGTTTTTTTAATTCAAAGTATATTGATTTATTATATCTTCTTCAATAATTTCAAGCGTCTTGATGTTAGTAGACTCTGCAATAATGGGAGGAGCAAAACCTGCTTGATAAGCTTCAAGCCATCTACTAGCGCATAAACACCATTTCTGACCAGGCAATAATCCAGGAAAATCATATTCTGGAACCGGTGTAGATAGATCATTTCCAACATTTTTAGAAAATTTTAAAAATTCATCTGTCAAAATTACGCAAACAGTGTGAAGTCCTCTATCATTGTTGCCAGTATCGCAACACCCATTTCTATAGAATCCAGTTAGAGGATCTAATGAACAAGGCTCAAGGAGTTTATTTTTTATATTTAATTGATTGCTTTTACTCATTTATTTATTCCTTTAATTCAATAAATATGTCTTTTTGAAAATTAAGTAAAAAGAATTTTTAAACATGCGTCAATAAGTGACTTATAATTTTTTTTAAAATATATTATATATACTAATGTTTATTCAAATAAGGTTATTCAAATGACAGCAATATTTGTGATTTTAATTTTTTTAGGTGCAATTTTTTTTCTTAATAAAATAACTTATGGAAGATTTGATTGATTTTTATCCTTTTGCATCCAGCTAATTAGAGGCATTAAAGGAATAATCCAAGCTATTCCGCCTATTAGGTAAAATAAAAATGTTTCAAATTGATTTAGTCTTGGCAATAAGATTTCTCCTAAAGAGCCTATAATTGCCAAAAAGAATAGCAACCATATTGGTATAATAATTGTACCAATAAGTTTTTTAGTTTTTTGTTTTAATTTTAGCAATTTTTTCCATTGTTTAAATTATTTTTAAAGAGATATACATTGATAGATTCAAAAAATATAACAAATATTTCTCTAATTATTTGGGCTTCAAGTCTTCTAGTTCTATTATTTATATTAGTTTTAGTGGGTGGTGCAACCAGAATTACTGATTCAGGACTTTCAATTACTGAGTGGGAGGTTTTGATAGGTATATTTCCACCTTTGTCAGAGAGCTCTTGGATGGTTGAATTCGAAAAATATAAAAAAATACCAGAATATATCTTGGTTAATAGTTCTATGACATTATCTGAATTTAAAATAATATATTTGTGGGAATGGGGGCATAGGCTTCTTGCAAGATTAGTGGGTTTGGTTTGTGTCGTGCCTTTTTTTATTTTTCTGTTTATGAAAAAATTATCAAAAACTGTTATCAGAAGATCGATTTTAATTTCAATTTTAATAGGAATACAAGGTTATATTGGTTGGTATATGGTTCAAAGTGGATTGACACAGAGAATTGATGTTAGTCAATATAGATTATCCATTCACCTACTTATGGCTTTTATTATTATATACAATACTCTTATGTTACTATTTGAGGTATCTAATATTAAGTTATTAAATACTGCTGATAATAGGCCTATCTGGTTTGGTTTTTTTTCAATTATAGTTTTTTTACAAATTTTTTCAGGGGGCTTGATGTCAGGCCTTGATGCTGGTTTGGTCTACCCAACATGGCCACTAATGGGGTTAAGTATTGTACCCACAGACTATTGGATACCTCAAATAGAAATTTATAATCTTTTTGAAAATAGATCTAATGTTCAATTTAACCATAGGACCTTAGGTTATTTAATTCTTTTTCTAGGTATATTAAATGTATATTTGACAAGAAAAAATTATTTTATGCTTAAAGTTTCCTTGTTAACACTTTTACTCATTTTCGTTCAAATTGCGCTTGGTATTTTTACAATTATATTGATGGTCCCATGGCACACAGCTCTATTTCATCAATTTTTTTCATTACTAGTTTTTTCTTCCATAGTATTTTCCTTACATCTATCAAGGTCAGGTAAATAATTACCTACAATTAACTAATTGATTTGTATATATTTTTTAAATATGTTGACACAAATTGTTTAAAAATATAGAAAGACGAAATTATTAATTTTGCAAGAAGAGTGATATGAAATCTACTGTATCAACAAAACAGTCTGAAGTTACTAAGAAATGGATCTTAATTGATGCATCAAATTTAGTTGTAGGGAGGTTAGCAGCCTTTGTAGCAAATAGACTTCGCGGCAAACATTTACCTTCATATACACCCCATGTTGATGATGGTGACAATGTTATAATAGTTAATGCAGAAAAAATACATTTTACAGGGAATAAATTTTCAGACAAAGTCTACTATAAACATACGGGATTTCCTGGAGGTATTAAATCTACTACTCCTGAAAAAATTTTAGAAGGTAAATTTCCTGAAAGAGTTCTTCAAAAAGCAATTAGAAGAATGATGCCAACTGGCCCTTTATCGAATACTCAATTCGGTAATTTGAAAGTTTATTCTGGACCAGACCATCCCCACGAAGCTCAAAAACCAGAAATAATTGATGTTTCATCTTTGAATAACAAAAATGTGAAAAGATAATGGATATAGAAATAGAAAATATTGAAAATTTAAAAAATAATGATGATGCTATAGAAAATGTTTCTTTACCTGAGAAAAAAGTCGATGATCAAGGTAGAGCTTATGCTACTGGCAAAAGAAAAAATGCAGTTGCTCGTGTTTGGTTAAAGCCTGGGTCAGGCATAATCAAAATTAATGGTAAGATTAGCGATGATTATTTTGCTAGACCTGTTTTAAGAATGCTTATCAATCAACCTCTGGTTGCATCTGAAAGAGTTGATCAATTTGATGTTATATGCTCGGTTACAGGTGGTGGTTTATCAGGACAAGCGGGTGCAATTAGGCATGGTATATCCAAATGTTTAGTAAATTATGAACCCGAAATAAAAAAGGCTCTTAAGCCTGGTGGTTTTTTAACAAGAGACTCTAGAGTTGTAGAACGTAAAAAATATGGTAGAGCAAAAGCTAGAAGAAGTTTTCAGTTCTCAAAGCGTTAATAATTTTTTATATAAATTTTGTAGAGCGCTTTTTGAAGCGCTCTTTTTTTGTCTTGGATTTAGTAGTAGTATAAAATAATGAATAATATAAAATATAATATAGCGCTTTTGGGTGGAAGAGGTTTTGTAGGTCAAGAGATCATTAAGATATTAGGCAACCATAGTTGTTTTGATTTATATTCTGTATTTTCTAGTTCTAAGGCAGGTAATAAAGTGGATAATTATATTAAAAATCCTGACTTAAGGTATTCTAATTTAAAAGCAGAAATTAATTTTGATAACATTGATATAGTTATATCTGCACTACCAAACGAAGAATCATCTAATTTTATTAAAAAAATTGAACAATCAAATGTCTCGATTGTTATAATTGATATTGGTTCAGACTATAGATTTAATGACGATTGGTACTATAGTATTCCGGAAATTAATGACATTAAATTTGGTGAAAAAAGAATAAGTAATCCTGGGTGCTATTCTACAGCCGCACAATTATCGATTGCACCAATTAAAAATATAATAAATTCTAAGGTTTCTTGTGTGGGTATTTCCGGATACAGTGGTGCAGGCTCCTCGCCAAACGACAAGAACAATCCTGATATAATAAAAAGTAGTATTTTACCTTATTCTTTAACAAACCATACTCACGAAAAAGAGATAAAAAAGCATTGCTATGATAAGATTTCTTTTACTCCACATGTTGCAGATTTTTTCAGGGGTTTATTAATAACGTCCCATTTTTCTCTATCCGAGAAAATAAGTGAACCAGATATTATTAATATCTATAGCGATTACTACAAAAATAATAAATTAATAAAAATTCAAAAAAATCCTCCACTTATTAAGGATGTAGTAAACACAAATTATGCTTTAATTGGAGGATTTTCTTTGAACGATAATGGGAGTGATCTAGTAGTATGTTGTACTATTGATAATTTATTAAAAGGTGCAGCTTCACAATGTATACAGAATCTGAATCTTTCTTTTGGATTTGACGAGTCATTATCTCTTGAAGATACATTTAATTAATTCTATTAATGGATAATGAAGCTAGTTTTCTTTTTTTCACTTGCGCTTTTTTTGATTACTGGTTGTGGTACTAGGGAGAGTATTAAAAATAAATATCTTTATAGTGATAAAGTAAAAGAGGTATTAACTGATGAGGAATATTATAAATTAGATAAAGAAGCTAAATGGCCTTTAAATATCAATACCCCTGATTGTAATAATGTTGAAAATATTACTTTGGAAGATTCAGTCGAGTAAAATTAGATAAAATATAGTTGTGCAATGAAAGAATTAGAAAAACTTAAAAGACTACCTCCTTACGTTTTTACTGAGGTTAATAGAATTAAAGATGCTGCTCGCGCAAAAGGTAACGATATAATTGATTTTGGTATGGGTAATCCAGATATTCCAACACCTAAACATATTGTTGAGAAGTTGATTGAGACTAGTCAGGATACAAAGATGCATCGTTATTCTGCTTCTAGAGGAATTACTGGTCTTAGAAAAGCAAATGCAAAATATTATGAAAGAAGATTTAATGTAAAGCTAGACTATGACAAAGAAATAATTGCAACAATTGGCTCTAAAGAGGGATTGGCAAATATGGCTCAAGTACTTGCTTGTCCTGGGGATACAATATTGGTTCCAAACCCTGCTTACCCTATTCATGCTTTTGGTTTTATTATAAACGATGCTGACCTAATTCATTATAATGTGAATTCACAAATTGACTTAATGACAGAAATTTCTTCAAAAGTAGAGGGTTCAAAAAAAGATGTTAAAGCTATGATCTTAAATTTTCCTTCTAACCCAACTGCTGAAATTTGTTCATTAGATTTTTATAAAGAAATTGTTCCATATGCAAAAAAACATGACATCATTTTATTATCTGATCTTGCTTATGCAGAAATTTATTTTGATGAAAACGATAAGCCACCGTCTATACTTGAGGTAAATGGAGCGAAAGATATTGCTGTTGAATTTACATCTTTATCTAAAAGCTTTTCCATGCCTGGTTGGAGAATGGGTTTTGCTGTTGGAAATGAATATTTAATTTCTGCCTTAACAAGAATAAAATCATACTTAGACTATGGAGCATTTACACCTATTCAGGTAGCATCTGCTGCTGCCTTAAATAGTGATATATCAATTATTGATGATATAAGGGATGTTTATAAACAGAGGAGGGATGTACTAGTAGAGTCCTTCACAAGATCAGGTTGGAATATACCTTCACCAAAAGCAACAATGTTTGCTTGGTCTTCATTACCTGAAAAATTTAAACACTTATCATCTCTAGAATTTTCTAAAATGCTAATTGAGAAAGCTGATATTGCTGTTTCACCTGGAGATGGATTTGGAGAGTACGGTGAAGGATACGTTAGACTTTCAATGGTTGAAAATGAACAAAGAATTCGACAAGCTGCAAGAAATCTAAAAAGGCTTTTTGATGGATAAAACTATAAATATTGGTATAGCAGGATTAGGTACAGTTGGATGTGGAGTTATAAAAAATCTAATAAGAAATAAAGATATTCTTAAAAAAAAATATAATTTTAATTTTAATATTTCTGGTATCTCTGCCTCTAGTAGAAATAAAAAAAGGTCTATAAATACTGATCAATTTAAATGGTTTGACGACCCAATTGATCTTGTCAAAAATAAAGATATTGATTTAATTATTGAGTTAATTGGTGGAGAAAAAGGTGTAGCTCTAAAGTTAGCAATTGAAACTATTAAAAGTAAAAAAGGTTTTATAACGGCTAATAAAGCTCTTATTTCATCCAATGGTAAAATTCTTTCTGAACTTGCTAGCAAAGATAGAACCTTCGTAGGCTATGAGGCTGCAGTAGCAGGTGGGATACCTATAATTAAAACACTTAAAAGTGGATTATTTCTCGATGAGATAAATAATATCTATGGAATCTTAAATGGTACATCAAATTTTATTTTATCAATGATGAATAATTCAAATAAAAGTTTTAACGAGGCTTTATCTGAAGCTAAAAAATTAGGCTACGCTGAAGCAGATCCCTCTTATGATATTAATGGTTTAGATGCTGCTCATAAATTATCTATTTTAAGTGCATTAAGCTATGGAGAATTTCCATCACTAGAGAATATTCAAATAAAAGGCATTGAAAATATTCTGACCCTTGATCACAAATATGCAAATGAATTTGGTTATAAAATTAAATTAGTTGGTTCATCAACCATTAATAAGGGAAGTATTATAAAAGAGGTTTCTCCAACTTTGGTAGGAAAAAATAGTCCTTTAGGAACTGTAGAGGGTGTAAGTAATGTTATTTGTCTTAATACAAGCCATAATGGAACACTAATTCTTGAGGGGGAGGGTGCCGGAGAAGGTCCAACTTCTGCATCTGTTTTATCAGATATTATTGATTTTTCTAATGATATAAAATGTCATTTTTTTAACAAGAATTTTAGTGATCTTGTTGAACCAAGCGACAACAATAATATTTTATTAAGATGTTATTATCTAAGAGTTTTTTTGGTTGATGAAAAAGGATCCATGGCAAAACTAACATCAATATTAGAAAAAAATAGTATTTCAATTGATCAGGTAATACAAAGAGGAGACTTACATTTAAAGGATGAAAAAAATTCTACCCCTGTTATTATGTTAACACATCCTATTGACTCAGAATCGATAAATTCATCCTTTTCTGAATTAATAAAAACGGATTTAATATCATTAGATCCAATTTTTTTACCTGTTCTTAGGGACAATTTGTGAGGTGTAGAAATGAGTAATACGATTGATAGAGTCTTAACACTTGAGCTAGTTAGAGTTACTGAAAGAGCTGCGGTAGCGTCTTCTTTATTAGTTGGAAGAGGAAATGAAAAAGAAGCTGATCAGGCTGCTGTTGATGCTATGAGAAAAGAGCTAAATAAACTTGATATCCAAGGTGAGGTCGTAATTGGGGAGGGTGAAAGAGATGAAGCACCCATGCTATATATTGGTGAAAAGGTTGGAACTGGAAAAGGACCAAAAGTCGATATTGCACTTGATCCTTTAGAGGGAACGACATTAACTGCAAAAGGACAGGCTGATGCACTAACGACTATTGCAATGGCTGAAAAGGGTTCTTTATTGAATGCTGCTGATGTTTATATGGATAAAATCGCTATTGGTCCAGGCTGTCCTGATGATTTGATTCATTTAGATGAAGATCCAGATGTTAATATTAAAGCCTTTAGTAAAGCAACAAAAAAACCTATAGAACTTGTAACAGTTTGTGTTCTTGATAGACCCCGTCATGCTGATATTATAGATAATATTCGGGCTTCAGGTGCAAGAGTTAGATTAATAGCTGATGGAGATATAGCAGGTGTAATTCATACAACTGATCCACTTACAGGAATTGATATGTATATGGGAATTGGCGGTGCTCCAGAAGGTGTTTTAGCGGCTGCAGCCTTAAGATGTACCGGAGGACAAATGCAAGCTAAATTAGTTTTGGAAGATCAAGAAAAGAAAGATAGAGCTACAAAAATGGGAATTTCTGATTTTGACAAAATATACACTCTTAATGAACTAGTTAGTGGTGATGCTCTTTTTGCTGCTACTGGCGTTACAAATGGTTCTATGTTAACAGGAATTGAAAATAATAACGGTTTATGGACAAACACTGTTGTTATGAGGTCATCGTCAGGAACCGTTCGTTGGATAAAGTCTCATCACACAAATAAAGATAAATTTGATCTATAAAAATAATGCAAAATAATGGATCTTTCTTAGAAAATAAATTTTCTGTTAAAGGATCTCTTTGGAAAGAAAGAGTATCTGATACAGAAAAAGTATCACTAATAGAACATGATAATAATATTCCAAACTTATTAGCTAAGATATTAGTTGGAAGAAAAATTGACTCTTCAGATGTAGATTCTTTTTTAAATCCTGAGGTCAACAAATTATTATTGGATCCAAGTAAGTTATTTGACCTTGAAAAAGGTGTAAGCTTTATTGCAAATTGTATATCTAATAGAGAAAAAATAGGCATTTTAGGTGACTACGATGTTGATGGGGCAACATCAACGTCAATTTTAAAACTTTTTCTAGATTACTATAATATTAAAACTGAAATTTATATTCCAAACAGATTAAAAGAGGGGTATGGACCGAATAAGTCTGCTATAGATTTTTTTTATAGAAAAGGTGTTAATACCTTTATAACAGTTGATTGTGGGGCAACAGCGATCGAGCCAATGGTTTATGCTAATTCTAAAGGCATGAAATCTATAATAATAGATCACCATAAAGTTGATGATGAGCTTCCTGAATGTTTTGCTCATATTAATCCCTCTAGAGATGAAGATAATTCGGGTTTGAACGATTTAGCAGCAGTGGGCCTTACCTTTATATTTATTGTTGGATTAAGAAGAGAAATAAGAAATAAAGATATTTTTCCAGAAATTAATGAACCATCTTTGAAGCAATTCTTAGATTTGGTTGCTCTTGGAACAGTTTGTGATGTAGTTAAGTTGAAGGGTCTTAATAGAGCTTTTGTCAAGGAAGGAATAGATATTATTGCAAAAAAACCTCGTCCTGGAATTGAAGGATTAAAATCAATATCAGGCTCTAAAGATGTAGGTGTTTCAGAGTTGGGTTATAGAATTGGACCAAGAATTAATGCCGCTGGAAGGACTGGAGCATCAGATCTTGGTTTCAGATTATTAACTTCATCAAACGAAGATGAAGTTTTGGCAATATCTGAAAGATTAAACAATCTTAATCAACAGCGGCAAAATATTGAAGAAACTGTTCTTTTTGACGCAATTAATGATGTAGAAAAAAAATTGAATGATAAGAAGTTAAATACTTTTCCTTGTTGTGTTATTGTTTCTGGAGAAAACTGGCATTTAGGTGTTTTGGGAATTGTTGCGAGTAGACTTAAGGAAAAATATTACAGACCCTCATTTGTTATAAGTTCAGATAATGAAAATTTAACTGGTTCTGCAAGATCTATTTCAGGAATTGACGTTGGTAAGATCATAATTAAGGCAGTTAGTAAAAATATTCTTATTTCTGGTGGTGGTCATAAAATGGCTGCAGGGTTTTCACTTAAAAAAAATAGTTTAGATGATTTTAAAGAATTTTGTGAGGATGAAATTTTTTCTCAGTCAAGTGAGACAACATTAAATAAAATAAACTACTATGATAGTATCATAGATTCATCAAATATTAACAGAGACTTATACAATTTAATTAAAGTTGCATCACCTTATGGTCAAGGTAACCCTGAGCCTCAATTTATTATTAAGAATGCAAAAATTGAATATTGGTCAGAGGTTGGAAAGGGTCATCTTAAGGTTAAATTATCTAATGCAAACTATGGGCATATTGACGCAATTGCTTTTAGTTCAAAAGGTACTCCAATAGGTAATATTATAATGAATCATTCAGGTTCATTATTGCACATTGCGGGAAACATTAAAAATAACGATTGGCAAGGGAATAAAGCTGTCCAATTTCATATTAGAGACCTCTTTACACCATAAGAAATTAGACCTATATAATCATAACAGCTGTGGTCCCTTCGTCTATCGGTTAGGACGCCAGGTTTTCAACCTGG
>CENX01032469.1_pt1 | contig 27810 bp, 19 predicted proteins | sample 361321 | NCBI WGS metagenome assembly CENX01 (sample SAMEA2619678, study PRJEB7988) | marine metagenome | isolation source: saline water (ENVO:00002010), including | reverse complement strand
AAAGTTATGAATTTTTTTGCATCATCAAAATAAGAAATTGCTGATACCACCTGTGGATCATTACTTATAAAAACTTGGTAATATCCAGACCTACCCCATTTTGATCCTGCAATTTCGGATTTAAGAATTGATTTTAGATAATTATTATTAATCAAATCTAATGTTTCATCAATTTTTAACCCTTTATTGTTAACAAACTCAAAAAAATCAGATAAAATCAAATCAGTTATTACAAAGTTTTCAGTAAAATCTGAAATATTGTTCCATTTTTTATTCAAATTTTTTGAAAAAGTGGTCGCCCAGTTAAATGCTAAACGTTCCGGATTATTAATTATTTTACTTATTGTTGAATCATATTCAAAAACAGGAAGAAAAAAATCCGGTGTTATTCCACCTCCACCATAAACAGTTCTGCCTTTTTTCGTTTTAAATTTTTTCTGGTCTTTTCTAAGTGAATCTAAAATCTCTTCTCGATCTTCATTATTTAATTCTTGGTAATAATTTCTAAGTCCGTCATTATAAGGACGTTGAATCAACCTTCCGCTTGGGGTATAATATCTTGCTATTGTTACCCTTACCGCTGAACCATCTCTTAATGGCCACTGTCTTTGAACCAAACCTTTTCCAAAACTTGTCTCTCCTAAAATTAACCCTCTATCAAGATCTTGAACCGCACCAGCAACAATTTCACTTGCGCTTGCAGACCACCTATTTATCAATATAATAAGAGAAAAATCATTAAAACCTCTTCTAGATGATGCTTTAAATGAATCCGTTATTTTATTTTTTCTTCCTGAAGTGTACACAATTGTATCATTGGAAGTAATAAATAAATCTGAAATATTTACTGCTTGCTCTAGATATCCACCACTATTAGTTCTTAAATCAAAAATCAATTTATTCATACCTTTAGATCTCAAATCATTAACTGCCTTTGATACTTCATCATAGGTTGTTGATGCAAATCTAGTTAACCTCATGTATCCAATTTCTTTATTGATCATAAAAGAAGATATTAAACTATAAATAGGGATTTGATCTCTAATTATTTCTACTTCAAATGTTTCATTTAATCCTTGACGCCTAATAGTTAAAGAAACTGGACTTCCTTTTGGTCCTCTAAGAGTATTAAAAACTTCCTCTCTAGTAATTTCAAAAGCATCTTTTCCATCAATTGATATTATTTTATCTCCAGGTTGAAGACCAACTTTATCAGAGGGAGAATCTACTATAGGAGATATAACTGTTATATATCCCCCCAATAAATCAAATTCTATTCCTATACCTTCAAATTTTCCATGGAATTGTTCATTAACATTTTCAAGCTTATCTCTAGAAATATAAGAGGAATGTGGGTCTAACTTTTCTAACATTCCTTCAAATGCACCATCTAATGCTTCATCCCAATTTACATTATCTACATAATTATCATTTACAAGCGAAATTATTTGGTTTAGAACTTTTATTTTATCATAAATATTTACTGTTTTTTCAGTGGCACTCGGAAAAATAAAAGCAATACTGAAAATAGATATAATAGAAAAAAGTACTATCAGTGATGTCTTTTTCATTTGAGTTTATAATCCAAAATATAACATAGCTCTTATGGTAGTTGCTCCAAGCGAAGTTTCGGGTACATCGTATATTCTTTGACCATTTGAAATTTCCCATCTATTTTTATCAAGATCAGCAAAATTATACCCAACGGTCAATCTTAATCCCATTCTAGATAATAATCTAAGTTTAATAGCAATATATGGTTGGAAGTTTATAAAACGATTAGTAATAGTTAATTCATAATAATTTGGATTATTTCTTCCACTTTCAATAGAGTTTTGGTCAAGTTGATCAATAACCCCGTCACCATTTACATCATAAGTTGAACCAGCTACTTGATCCGCTGTTGTTTGAGGAAATAATGAAATAAAATCTTCTTCTGTTTGTGTTGAATCTGGTAGAATATCCCAAACTACGTTATTATAAGTTCTAGCCAAACCAAATTTAAAAGAGCCAAAACCCATCATACCACCTATTGAGATATCTAAACCTGAAAAGGGGTGAAAAACATATTCAAGAGTTGCACCACTCATTATCATTGAAATTCTAGCAATATTTCTAACAGTTCGACTTTGTATAGTATCACCAATGGTTTGATGCATTTGTTGAGCATAAGTTATACTAGTGTTTCCGGTTCCTGCAAAACCACCAATTGTAATATTTTGAGTTAGGCTTGAAAAACCCTCACCACCTGAAATAACTAATGGTAAATCATATTTATTTGTATCAAAAGGTAGGGGGAGTTTTGAAGTAAGACCAAGTTTACTAAAATCTTGATATATGAACATTTGACTAAAACCAACTCCTCCACCATAATATGATTCTGGTGGATAATACTCCTCTTGAGCAAACATAGATAAATGTATTGTAAAAATAAAAATTAAAATTTTGCAAATTTTATTCATAACGATTTTTCCTCGGATTAAAAGGAATCCAATTTACGCTTTGAATTAGCTTAAGCACAAGTATGAAATCAATTTTTTTAATTTTTCTTTGTTTTGAAAAATACAACTATCTATATTTTATATTGGTGAAACCTTGTTTTCAGGGTTTATCAATGAAAAAAATAGCTTAACCGAGGTAAGGTAATAATGCTAAAAGACATTTTTATTAGAAAGTTATATACTTTCAAAACACTTTTATTGTTTAAAAGAATTCTCTTTGTACTAATTTTATTAGGTCATACTCATGCCCAAAAAAATATCGTATCAATTAGTAAAACTTATGATTTAGATAGTGATGGATTAAGTGAATTTATCACTATTGAAAAGCAAAGTTTTGATGATGAATTTGGTACTAGTGCTGTATATTATGAAATTGATGAGTTTGGTACACATATTGAACTTTGGCGCTTTACTACAACGAATCAAATAATTAATGCAAATATTGGAGATATTAATGGAGATGGGCTATCTGAAATTCTTGTGATGTACTATAAATCATTTACAAGCGTTATTGAAATTTTCAATTGGACTGGCTTTGATTTTTCTCCAATTTCTTCTGGAACTCTATTTAAGTCCAATGATTTTAATAAGGATCATATCCCAACAAATTTCAATATCATTGACATTGACTCAGATAAAGTTAAAGAAATTGTTTTCTCCCATAATAGCCCTAACAGGAAAATATCTCTTTACTACATGTCTGGTGGTTCAAACTTAACTTCTATCCAAGAATTAAAATCAAAATCTATAAGTGATGGATATTCCCAAATAATTTCATATCCATTTAAGTCGAACAAAGATGATTTTACTGATTTAATTGTGATTAGCCCTGAGATTAATAAGATAAGAATTCAGTTATATATCAATAATTCCGGTAATTTCATTGAAAGTTTATCTGGATTAACAAAATTACCATTCCCTGTGCTAGATGTAATTGAAAGTGGAATTATAGATATAGATATTGATAATGATGGGAAAAAAGAAATTATTATTCCTCAAAAAAACTTCAAATCAATAGCTATCAAAAAACTAATTTCAAGCTATCAAATTATTTCATTGTCATCAGATATTCAAAAGTTATTTGTTTTTGACAAACCTTTAGATGATGATGATATCAATAAATTATTAACTAATAGGTCAAAACTATCTACAAAGAAAAATAAAATCAAACAAATAGCTATCAAAAGAACCAATTCAAAATCTGATTCAACAACTGAAAAAAAAGAAAGTGCTAAAATATTAAAAACTAATATCGATACTTTAAATCGAAGCATTAATCCAATCAATATTTCTCCTTTAAACATTTCATCAATTGATACAAACTCATCTTCACAGGCAAAACAATTTGAACAATTATCAGAAATAAATTTAGAATCAATAAAACCTTCAAACTCTGTTATAGATTCTATAGATACTTTGTTTCAAAAAGATCAAATAAAACCCATTGAGGAAGCTTTATTAACTTCTATAAAATCTGATACCGTTGGCATTATTAAAGATTCTGTTGATAGTTCAAATATAAACAAAATTAAATCTATTGAACTAAACACATTAGGTATAACTCCATTTGAACCATCACAATCTCAAGATATTATTGATACTCTTTTCATAAATGAGCCTTTTACATTGTCTGTAAAACCAACTAAAGGAACCATTATTTCATTTAATCCTGAAAATTTACCTATGGGAGCTAAGTTTGAACAAATTAGCAAAACAATAACATGGATTCCTGTTTTATCTCAAATTGGATTGCAATCTATTAGATATTCACTAATAGTTGAGGGAGCAGCAAAACCTTCAATTGAAGAAATTCCTGGGGAAAGTTTAACTGCAACACCGTCTTCAAGCACTGAAACTTTTAAATTTGAATTTTTTATTAAAGAAAGATAAATGAAAAAAATTATTTTAATTTTATTGTATTTTCTTTTGTTAAACACAAATTTTTCTTTCTCACAAGAACTAAAAATTAGATTTATGGATGGAGTTTTTGATTTAGACAATGATGATCTAGTTGAATTTATTTCGTTTGAATCAGAAAAAGTAAATGTTGAATCAGCTTCAAGAATAGCTTATTATGAAATAGATGAACTTGGTTATCCTCAATTACTTTGGAGTTTAAGCGCACCAAAAGATATTGAAGGTTCAATAATATCGGCTAATATTGCTGATTTTGATGGTAGTGGAATTCCAGAAATGGTAGTATCAATAAACAAACCATTTCCTGATATGCCTGTGTTTTCACAAGCTTTGTTATATGTATATGAATGGAAAGGCTCTACATTTTCCTCAAATCCAATGGTTTCAATAGCCCTTACAGATGAACAGAGTATGCAATATATTAAAAATGTTTCCGTTTTAGACCTCAATGCAGATGGTAAAGATGAAATAGCTGTAGCTTTATCTGGTTCAGAACCAATAATATCTATTTTAGGAGTTACTGGAAATGATACACCTGAGTTTTATGAGATTCAATCTTTTTTAATGGAGTCTTTTTTAACAACACCTAATAATATACATATTGCTTCTCTCGATTATAATAGAGATGGTTTTTCAGAACTATTAGCTTTTAGTCAAGATAAAAATATTCTAAAAGTTCAATCGTTAATTAATCAGGGTGGTCTTCTTAGGCCAGGTTCTGAACGTATAAAAAAAATAAATGGAATGTCTAATATCTTATCAAAATCAATTTCTAATATAAACTTCAATCTTTATGATAATGAAAATATAATAATACCTTTTCAATCTGGACATATTATAAAAGTGTCAATGTTTGAACAAAACATTGATATTTCTCAAATTCAGGTTGAAGCTGGTCCACTTTCAGATCTTAAATCTGCTGATTTTAATCAAGATGGTTACGTTGATTTAATTTTAATTAGTGGTGAACAAGGTATTGTAACTGTTTCATATGGTAGAAGTCAAAATGAACCGAGATTAAATGAATATTTCTCTGTTAACGGAAATAACAATATAAATAGTCCTCAAATTTTTTCGGTAATACCCGAAATCATTGACCAAATTTATTTAGGTACTGTTATTGCTGGTGGATGGAATGGTGAAGAAAATGAACTTTTTTATTTTGAATTAGGTTCTGTTCCGGAATATCCAGAAGAAATACTGGTTGATACTTACATTCCTCAAATAGCTACTCCAGATACAGCAAAAATAATTGATGATATTATTCCATCTGAAGGAATTCCTCTTCCGATAGGTATTTTACCATCTTATATATTACCAGTGCATCAAACTTTTGCGTACACTATACCTGAAGATGAGGAAAAAGAGTTTTTTAGTTTTCGATGGATCGATTCACCTCCCAGAGGAATGTATTTTCATTATGATACAAAATCTATAGAATGGGTTCCAGATGAAATGCAACTTGGTGCATACCAGCTTTCGTTTATGCTAAAAATGAAAGTTGGAGAAAGAGTAGATATAATAACAACTGATGATGATGGTGTGGTTACATATCAAGTTGTTCCAGAATTAGCAACTATTGAATCTAGGTTTTGGATCTATGTAAATGATCCACCTCAAATTGTTTCTTATCCCGAAATTACGGAATTCGTTGCTGGTGATTTGTTTCAATATAAAATTCATACTTTTGATAATAATGAAGATGCTTATATTAGATACACTCTTGAAGAAGCACCGGAAGGAATGGAAATAAATCAACAAGGTGGCCTGAGATGGCAAACAAATAAATCACATATTAATATTTACGATGTTAGAATAGTTTCCTCAGATGGATTTGATAGAGATGTTCAATCTTTTAAATTATATTCAAGAGGTCAAGTTGCTATCACATCAATTCCTGAAAGCTTTACCACTGTTAATGAAGAATATTTTTACCAATTAGAAGTAAGTATGCCTGAAGATAAATCAAATGAATTAAAATACTCTTTAGTTGATGGTCCTTATGGAATGAAAATCGATAGTACTGGTAGGGTTACTTGGACACCTCAATCCACACAAATTGATACTCAAAGATTTGTTGTTTCCACTAATCATGGTGTGGCTGTTGACACTCAATATGTAAAGCTTTTCGTAAATCATCCACCAGTTTTTTCTAATACACCAGCATCCATGACCAAGATTACTGTTAATGACACCTTTGATTTTCAATTAGGAATTAATGACCCAAATGAGTTTGATATTATTAGATATGAGCCAATAATAATGCCAGACGGAATGAGAATTGATCCTTCAAGTGGAAGAATTTTATGGATTCCTACAGAAGATAATTTAGATTTTTCCTACGCTGAAATTGAAATTTCTGATGGTCACACTACTAAAGTTGAAAAATATGATTTCTTTGTAAACTCTCCTGTAAGAATAATATCTAATCCTCCTATACTGGGAACCGTAGGTGAAATTTTCAACTATAAAGTTGAACTTAAGGATTATAATAGTGGCAGTTTAATGTTGTTTGATAATATTACAGCTATAAATGAAATTAAAAATTCTCGTGTCTTTTCTGTTGAAATTGAAGACGATTTATTTGTTGATAATATTGAAAGATATATAGGGGAATTTAAATCAAAAAAATCGATTTTAATTGACCATGAAGATAATAAAACAAATGAAGAACAATTAATAGAAGAAACTGTTTCAAGAATAAATTTAAAAAAATATGTTCAAAATATTTTTTGGGAAAATAATAAACTAATAGTGATAATTAATACAATCGATACAAAAACCCCTAAACTTCAAGATGTTCTTTTTCATTTTTTTGATGGAAATAAAGGTAAACCACCAAAAGTAAATGTAGACCGAATTCCTTTTAAACAATATTCTTTATTAGATTTTCCGGATGGAATGTTTGTAAACGAAAATACTGGTGAAATTAATTGGACACCTAGTAATTCTCAATTTGATAATCACAAAGTAACTTTTATGGTTTCAGATGGATATTCTAGAGATGAACAAAGTTTTGAATTATATATAAATCACCCGCCCACAATAATATCTACGGCACCGAAATCTGCACGAGTTGGTGATCTTTATGGATACTCTGTTGTTGTCGAAGATAAAAACTCAGATAGAGATTTAACATATAAATTAACAAAAGCTCCAAAAGGTATGCAAATATCTAGAGATGGAAAAATTAGTTGGAAACCAAAAGAATCTCAAATTAATGGTAATATTTTTGAAGTTGAAACAAGTGATGGGCTTGTATCAGATTTTCAAGAAACTCGATTGTTTGTTAATATATCTCCAACTATAATTACACAACCAAAACCAGTAGCTCTATCCAATTTTGAATATAGATACAGAATGGTAACAGAAGATTTAAATAATGACAATGTTCAACTTAGAGCAATTAAAATTCCAAAATATGCTAAATTTAATCCGGAGAATGGTATGTTACGCTGGAAACCAAGATTAACGCAAAGAGGAGTCAACAATATTATTATAGCAGCAATAGATGAAAGAGGTGCGACAACTTCTCATGAATTTTCTATCCATGTATATGATGATCCCTCTTCTCAGCAGTTTATATCAAGTAGTTGGCCACTTTTATTGGCTTTCGTAGGTACTATGTTTAGTGTTGGTGTAGCAACATCAAATTAATTTTTTTATTTTACTAATCAATAAGTCTTTATCGTTATTTTTAAATTTTATTTCCAATTCTAAAAATTTAAAAATTTTACTTTTTTGAAAACTTTCAGGAAGTTTAACCCAATCCTTTTCAGTTGTAACTATATAATCTGCTTTATATTTGTTTTTTAACTCGATTAATTCATTAAGTTTTCTCATTGATAGTTTTTCATGATCTTTAAAAATTATTTTATGAACGATGTTTAATCTTTTAGAATGTAAAAGACCTATAAAGGATTGAGGGTCTCCTACAGCACAAAAAACTAAAATATTAAATTTTTTATCAAATTGATTTTTTAACCCAATAGTAGTAAATAACTGCTCTCTTGATGTTTCAATTATTTTTTTGTTAAAACTTGATGTTTCATAATCTTTTTTATATTTACTCCAAATAATTAAATCTGCTCTTTTTAAAGAGCTATATGGCTCTCTTAGTCTACCTACTGGCAATAAACTATAATTTTCATCCTTCTCTTGAAAATTAATCATAACTAGATTCAAATCTTTAAATATTTTTCTATGTTGAAATGAATCATCCAATATTACAATATCAAAATCAAATTTTTGAGATGCTATTTGTGCTGCCTTATATCGATTCTTATCAACAATTATTGGAATGTTTTTTAATTTTTTTGCAATCAAGAATGGCTCATCACCAGAGTTAACTACGGACTCCAAAATATTATTATTATCTGAAACTATAACTGTACCCTTAGACTGTCTTTTATAGCCCCTACTTATAATAATCGGTTTTTTATTTAGTTTGATTAAAATTTTTGCGATTTCAATTACCATTGGAGTTTTTCCAGTACCCCCAGTTGTGATGTTTCCTACTCCAATAACTGGTTTATTAAATTTTTTAATTTTTATTAATTTTATATCATAGAAAAAATTTCTTATAACTATCATTAAAAAATAAAAAAATCTCAAAAAATTAAATATGAATAGTTTAATGCTTTTAAAACCAATCATTAGTTTTTTTTTCTATTCTATTTAATTCTTGTGTTATTTCTATTTTGAGATCTTCTGGATTATTTATTGTTTTTGTGTCAATTATATTTCCATAAATATTTAAAATTTTCCCAAATGGTTTAGGAATTAAAAACAAATCCCAATTTTTTATTTTCCAGTTTTTAGAAGATATTCCCGATATTGGTAATATCAATGCTTCTTTTTTTATCGACGCTTCTACAATTCCATTTTTAATAATATGAATAGGACCTTTTGGTCCATCCGGTGTTATATAAATTTTGTTGTTAGAACTTAATTTGTTTAAAATACCCTTATAAGCTTTATATCCACCCTTTGAACTAGATCCTCTAATCATTTTCCAACCTAATTTTTCACAAATCCTTGATATTATATCTGCGTCTTTGTGTAATCCTGCCAATGCATAAAAATTTAACTTGTTTAAATTAAAAACGGGGAAAAGCAATCTTCCATGCCATGAACATATCATTACCGGTCTTTTTTCAGAGTTAATTTTAATTAAATTATCTAATCCAGAAATCTCTTTTTTATTAGACCAAAAAATAAATTTTAATATAAAATATCCTAATATTGAATATAATCTTAATTTAATTGACATAAATAGTTGATTTAAATGAAAGAAATGTGTTCATTAAATAATTTAAACTTAAAGCTTTTATTTTTTGTACAATTAAATTAAAAATAATCATTTTATATTATTTTATTATATGCAATTATATCTTTACAGTATAGTCTACAAATCTAATACACTCATTAAAAATTAGTTCATCCATTATAATTTTATCTGAAAAACCAAAAGCAGTTATTTTCCACCCTATATAACTTCCTACAATTGATATAACAGATATATATTTAGTAATATTCATTTCATTTAACTTATTATACATTTCAAATCCTACTGAAGTACATACGATTTGATTAACACCATAATCTTTTTTATCATAAATATTTGAAATATCGGGAAATCTTGGTTTGTCTTTAAAAGGGGTGTTTCCAACTAGAGGGTTATTACCTGTTTTATTGATATGGTCGATTATTTGAACAAATTTATTTGGACTTTTTATCTTTTCAAAAATGATTAAATGGTCTTCATTTAAATCATCTTTAATTAGATTAAAGTTTGATGGAGTGAATGTTTTAATATCTAAATCACATGGAGTAATGATTTGATGGTTTTTAAATTGTATGTAATGATGGTTTCCAATTGTTTTTTTTTTAAAGGAAGATACATTTGGAAAACTAACAATATAAATTAGGCTCATTTTCTTGAACCAAACAATGCTGTCCCTAATCTAATTTGAGTTGATCCTTCCTCAATTGCTATATCATAATCTGATGACATACCCATGGATAAATCAGTTAGTTTTTTTTCATTTTGAAGCTGACCGTTTAACTTGTCTTTTAATTGTCTTAACATAACGAAGGTTTTTCTGGTTTTTGTTTCATCGCTCGTAAACTCTCCTATTGTCATTAAACCTTTTACAACTAGTTGTTTATAGCTAATTACTTCTAATAATTTCTCTTCATCAATCATATCAAACCCATATTTTGCATCGTCACCAGAGGTATTAACTTGAAGCATCACTTCTTTTTTTTGATTTATTCTATTGAGAGAATTATTTAATTTTTGGGCTATTTTTTTTGAATCAATTGTATCAATTGCATCAAAAAGATTAACCGCTTTATTAACTTTATTTGATTGTAGATGACCTATTAATCTTTTTTTTAATTTTGGTAAGTCTGGAAGTTTTGGAAATTTAAATTCTGCTTCTTGAATTTTATTCTCTCCAATATTTAAAATTTTTTCTTTAAAAGCAGAAATAATAGCCTCTTTTGGAAATGTCTTTGTAACAGCAATTATTTCAACAGTATGGTTGGGTATATTATTAACTAAAATTGAATTATATATCTTTTCTTTGATTCTTAATAGGGAGATTGAATTTATCACCCTTCATCATTCTCTTCATTTTTTAAACCAGAATTTTCGTTCGGTTCTAATTCACCATCTTCTTCAACGTGGATAACCCTACTCAATGAAGAAATTTTTGCTCCCTCATCTAGTTTAATCAATTTAACACCTTGAGTTACTCTTCCAATAGTTCTTATTTTTTCGATTGGTTGTCTTATTAAAACACCTCTATCAGTAATTACCATCAAGTCATCAGAATCTACAACTTCCATAATAGCAACCATTTTACCTACTTTTTCATTTGTTCTCATCGCCATGACACCCATTCCAGCTCTCTTCTGAACTCTAAATGCCATAACATCTGTTCTCTTTCCAAAACCTTTTTCAGTAGCAACAAGAATAGTTCCCTCACGTCTTACTACAACCATTCCTACAACATAATCATCTTTGGATGAAAGTTTTATACCAGTTACCCCTTGTGTGTTTCTACCTTGTGGCCTTGCATCTGTTTCTGGAAACCTTATTGACTTTCCTTCTCTGGTTCCTAATATAATATCATTCTCTCCGTTTGTTATTCTAGCTTCAATTAATTCATCTCCATCTGTAATTTTAATAGCATAAATTCCACCTTTTCTTGGTTTACTATATGCTGATAAAGATGTTTTTTTTATTTTTCCATTTTTAGTTGCCATAATTATATTATGATCATTATCAAAGTTTTTCACACTAACAAATGCTTTAATTCTTTCTCCGGGGTCTGTTCCTAGCATATTAACAATTGCCCTACCCCTTGAAGCCCTTCCTCCAGGCGGTATTTCATGTACTTTCAACCAATAACATTTACCTTTATCTGAAAAAAATAAAATATGGTCATGTGTGCTTGCAACAAAAATGTTTTCTACAAAATCTTCTTCTTTTGCGCCTGCACCCTGAAGACCTCTTCCACCTCTTCTTTGGCTTCTATAGGTTGAAGCGGCTGTTCTTTTAACATACCCATTATGGGTAAATGTTAAAACGACATCTTCATCAACAATCATATCTTCAACAGAAAAAGTGGTTCCTACTGGTACTATTTCTGTTTTTCTCTGTTCACCATATTTTTCACTTATTTCTGAAAGTTCATTTTTAATTATTGTCATCTGTTTTACATGACTTTCTAATATACCTTTTAATTGAGATATTAGTTGAATTATTTCTTTATATTCTTGATTTACTTTTTCAACCTCTAAACCAGTTAATCTTTGAAGTCTCATATCTAAAATTGCTTGGGATTGTTTCTCAGATAATTCAAACAAATTAATCAAACCTTCTTTTGCTTGTTTAGGATCCTTACTTCCTTTAATTACATCTATAATTTTGTCAATGTTTTCTAAAGCAATTTTTAAACCTTCAAGTATGTGAGCTCTGTCTTCTGCTTGTTTTAATTCATAGTTTGTTCTTCTTATTAATACATCATGTCTATGATCTACAAAGAATTTAATTACTTCTTTAAGATTGAGAACTCTTGGAATACCATCAACCAGAGCTAATAAAATAACCCCAAAAGTGTCTTTCATTTGTGTGTTTACATATAATTGATTTAATATAACCTCTGGAACCACATCTCTTTTGGTTTCTATTACAATTCTCATACCATCTTTATCAGACTCATCCCTAATATCCGCAATTCCTTCAATTTTTTTAGACCTTACCAAATCAGCAATTTTTTCTATTAAACTTGCTTTATTTACTTGATATGGAATTTCATTAACAACGATATTTGATTTGCTTCCTTTTAAAGTTTCTATAAAGGCATTTGCTCTAACTCTTATTTTTCCCCTACCTGTTTTATAAGCATCATTAATTCCATCTAATCCTTCAATTGTTCCACCTGTTGGAAAATCTGGTCCTTTGGTAAACTCCATAAGTCCTTCAATAGAAATATCTGGATTATCAATAAGAGCAATAGTTGAATTGATAATTTCTATTAAATTATGGGGTGGGATTTTGGTTGCCATACCCACAGCAATGCCTTCTGAACCATTAACAAGCAAGTTTGGTATAACAGTTGGTAACACTGTTGGTTCTTCTAATGTTTCATCAAAGTTTGATTGCCAATCAACAGTATCTTTATCAAGATCTCTTAGCATTTCAGCGCCGAACCTTGTCATTCTCGCTTCTGTATAACGCATAGCCGCAGCATTATCTCCATCGACAGAACCAAAGTTACCTTGACCATCAATAAGCTCATGTCTCATTGAAAAGTATTGTGCCATTCGAACCAGCGAATCATAAATAGAAGAATCTCCATGGGGATGATATTTACCCATTACATCTCCAACTATTCTCGCTGATTTTTTATAAGGTCTGTTCCATTGTGAACCAAGCTCATTCATTCCATAAAGTATTCTTCTATGAATAGGTTTTAACCCATCTCTTACATCTGGAAGTGCTCTTGAAACAATAACAGACATTGAATAGTTAATATAACTATCTTTCATTTCATCAACAATATCCCTATTTACTGACATGTCTCTAGATGTTAAATCATTCATTTTTATTCCTTCAATCTTTAAACGTCTAAATTCACCACAAACTTAGCATGACTCGTAATAAACTCTCTTCTAGCCTCAACATCACTTCCCATTAAATCCATGAAAAGTTTTGACGCCTCACTTATACTTTCTACTGACACTTTTAAAAGTGTTCTTGTTTCAGGGTCCATTGTGGTGGTCCACAACTGCTCTGCATTCATTTCTCCCAATCCTTTGTATCTCTGTAAGTCAATTTTTTGATTTTTATTGTTTTTTAAATATCTATCAGATATAAACTCCCTCTCTTCTTCATTATAAGCATATTGTTCTTTTTTGCCTTGTTTAACTTTGTATAATGGTGGTTGTGCTATATATACATTTCCGTTTGTAATTAATTCTGGCATTTTCCTATATAAAAAAGTTAAAAGCAATGTTCTTATGTGACTTCCATCTATATCAGCATCTGTCATAATTATAATTTTATTATATCTTAATCTATTTAAATCAAATTCTGCACCAGTTGGTTTTTCTAATTCTTCTGAATCACCATTACCACCAAAACCAGCACCTAAGGCTGTAATTATAGATTGAATTTCATTGTTTGACAACAACTTGTCGATTCTTGCTTTTTCTGCATTTATAACTTTTCCCCTTAATGGTAAAATTGCTTGAAACGTTCTATCCCTTCCTTGTTTTGCCGAACCACCAGCAGAATCTCCCTCTACTAAAAACAATTCACACATTTCTGGGTCTTTGCTCGAACAATCTGCTAGTTTTCCAGGAAGAGAACCACCCTCTAATGCACTTTTTCTTCGAATTAGCTCTCTTGCCTTTTTTGCTGCAGCACGACTTCTAGCTGATAACAAAGCTTTTTCTATAATTCTTTTTCCTATTGATGGGTTTTGCTCTAAAAACTCTTGAATACCTTCATATAAAATAGCATCCACTATACCCTTAACATCTCCATTACCCAATTTTGTTTTTGTTTGACCCTCAAATTGTGGTTCAGCTACTTTAACAGATATGACAGCTGTTAAACCTTCCCTAAAATCCTCCCCCGATAATGTTATTTTTTCGTTTTTATTTGTTTTAACTAACTTGTTTTTAATTGCATAACTGTTTAATGATCTTGTTAGTGCTGATCTAAAACCAGACAAATGAGTTCCACCTTCTATTGTGTTTATATTGTTTACAAAAGTTAAAATATTTTCATTAAAACCATCATTGTATCTCAAAGCAACATCAACAGGAACATCGCTATCTTCTTTAATAACAGTTATAACCTTATCGTGTATTGCGGAATTAGAAGAATCCAAAAATTTTACATAATCAGACAACCCTCCTTTATATCTAAATATTTTTTCTTCTCCACTTCTTCCTTCCCTGTCATCTAAAAACGATATCTTTAATTTTTTATTTAAATAAGCTAGTTCTCTTAATCTTTCTGCAATGATCTCATAATCCCATTCTATATTATTAAAAATTTCGGGGTCTGGTAAAAAAGTTATTCTACTTCCTGTAGACCTTGATTCTCCTATTGTTTTTAATTTTGATACAGTATCTCCCTTTTCATACCTCTGATGATATTTTTTTCCATCTCTTTTTATTTCTGCTTCCAACCAAGAAGAAAGTGCGTTTACCACAGAAACACCCACACCATGTAAACCACCAGAAACCTTGTAGGACCCTTTATCAAACTTTCCACCAGCATGTAAAACCGTCATTACAACTTCTAGTGCTGGTTTTTTTTCTTCTTTGTGAATATCAACAGGAATACCCCTTCCATTATCTTCAACTGAAACAGAATTGTCTTTATTGAAAACCACTTTTATTTCATCACAAAATCCAGCTAACGCCTCATCAACGCTATTGTCTACTATTTCACTTATTAAATGATGAAGCCCTCTTTTTCCAACATCTCCAATATACATTGCAGGTCTTTTTCTAACAGCTTCAAGACCTTTTAATACCGATATTTTTTCTGCGCTATATTCTTTGCTTTGGTTTGACATTGTTACTTTATCCTTAAGTCTTTAATTATATTGTTTTTTAATTTTTTATTTAATTTGTCGATTATATTGTTTTTGATTAACTGTATTTCGTTTCTCCAAACCGGTGTTTTTGCCTCAAGAAACAAAACCCCGTTTCTTATTTCTTTCGTTTCTACGTTTTGAGAAATTTTATCTCCAACAACCTCTCTCCAAACCAAGTGTGTAGAGTTTGCTTTCAACTTTTGCTTTACACCTGTTTTTTTAAGTGTTTCTTTTAATACTTTTTTTAATGATTGCAATAATTGTGTGGTCCCGCTTTTTATTTTTTAGGTTACACCAGTTCTCATTGGCATTAATAACATTATCTGCTCTTCTTCTTTTTTTTCATTCTCTTCTGCACTAAAAAGTGTTGCAGAAATTGGGGAATTTAACCTCATTACAAAATTTTTTGTTTCTATATGATTTAATATATCTGATAAATAGTTAGCATTGAATCCTATTGTAATATTTTCTTCTTTATAATTCACATCTAACATTTCTTTTGCTTTTGTTGCGCTTTCTGCATCTTCTGTTCTAACCATTAATTTGTTTTCACTAATGATAAAATCTATTTGTTTTGTTTCTCTGTTAGAAAAAATTCCAACTCTTTTAACCGATGATAAAATTTGCTCTTTATTTCCAACCATAATTTTCTCATTGTTTTTTGGAATAACCGCTCTAAAGTCTGGGTATTGTGCATCAATTAGTCTTGAAAATGCAGTTATATTACCAAATGTTGTAGTTATATGATTGTCTCCCACCCAAACTGTTGTCTCTTTTTGTGTTTCCAACAAAGGAATAATTAAATTTAAAAACTTTTTAGGTATTATAAGTGATCCCTCATAACCACCAGACAAAAACTCTTTGTTTTTAAAATAAGACAATCTATGTCCATCTGTTGCAACCAAACTTATTTGGTTCTCTAACACCTCCATATATGCACCCATTAAAGAAGGTTTTGTGTCGTCTCTACTTAAAGCAAAAATCGTTTTAGTAATTAATTTTTTTAAAACTTTTGATTTGATATTTATTTCTTTTTTATTGTCAATTTGAGGAATATTTGGATATTCTTCTGAATTACTTCCGCTTATATTATAATTTCCTTCTTTTGTTTTTATCACAACCTTATTGTTTTCTTGTAATTCTATTACCATTTCTGTTTCTGGTAAAGCAGAAGTAATATCTATTAACGTTTTTTGAGGTATAGCAACACTTCCCGTTTCTTCTATTTTTACCTTTAATGATGATATTAAGGTGATTTCTAGGTCTGTTGCTCTAATTTGAAGACCATCTATTTCTGTTGAAAAAAGAAAACTGTTTAATATAGGAATTGTAGATCTGTTTGGTGCCGCTTTTGATAATTTTTGGAGTGTGTCTAATAGTGTGTTTCTGTTTATTTTAATTTTCATTTTCGTTTTGAAGATTTATTTTAAATTATATTAAATTTTCTCTTTTTAGATTAATTAAATATATACTTCTTAACAACAATTTTTTTAGAATTAACAAAAATTATATGTTAATAATATTTATCTTTTTAATTAAAAATAATATTATATAATATAATAGTGTTAATATGTTGATAAAAACTTTCAAACAATTTTAAGTGTACTTAAATAACATTGTTAGGGTTGTCATTTATAAAAAAACTTTATGTTTATGGTTTGTGTATATTTAAAAAAACTTTTTTAAATATTAATAAAATAATAATACCAACAAAAATTAATTAATTTTGTTGATAATTAATTAATATAATTTTTAATAAAATAACTTTCTGATTTTTCTTTTATCATAGAATTAAAAAGATTTATTTTTTTTTGATTTAAGGCCATTTGTTCAATTATAGGCCAATTATTTTCCAAACTTGGTATACCCCCGGATTTGATATCAGAGACAAACAACAAATGAACACCCTCTGATGTATTTATAGGAACAGAACATTTGTTTATATCTAAGTCAGGAATAATTGATATTAAATCTTTATTTGGAAAATCTCGGTTGTTTATCCAACCTAAAGAACCACCTATGTCTTTGGTTTTAAAATCATCAGAATATTTCTTAGCAAAAACACTAAAATCCGAATATGTACTTATACTATCTTTTATGTTTAAAGCATGTTGATAGATATTTTCTTCATCTTCAAAACTAACTTTTGGAGATATAAGAATATGTCTTGTGTTTATTTTATCACCAAGCTTTCCTAAAAGCTGTATAATATGAAAACCAAAATCAGACTCTACAACCGGACTAATATCCATTATATCAAGATTATAAGCAGCTTGTTCAAAAGTAGGTACAAACGTACCCCTTCCTACAAAACCTAACTCACCCCCATTCATTTTAGAACCAGGATCGTTTGAAAAGGTTTTCGCAAGAGAGGAAAATTCACCCCCATCCAAAATAACATTTCTTATAGAATCAGCTAAAAAATAAGCAAGAGAACGACTTTTTTCACCAGGAACCAATTTTAAAAAAATATGACTAGTATTATAAGAGTTGGGAATATAAGACAAACTGTCTTTAAAATTGTTGTAAAATACAACCACCTCATCTTTTGTAATTTTTGAAGAACCAAAAAATTGAGCTTGATATTTTTCGGTAATTAATTGTTCTCTCATTTCCTCCCACCACTCTCTTCTTAGTTCGTTTACATTTTTCCCCAACATATTTTCTAGGTTTTCTTCAGAACCAGCCTGAGCAACAGATTGTGAAATATATTGTTCCACACTTTGTTCAACCTCTCTATCCTCCACAACAATACTTTCTTCTTCAGCAATTTCTAAAATAATTTTTTGATTTATTAAGGATGTTACGATAGATTTTTGTAGTTTTTCTAACTTTTCAACATCAAATCGAGGGTCAAGGTTTTGTTGAACCGCTGTCATTTGTGTAAGTTGTGCAACATCACTTTTTAATATAACATGTTCTCCTACAATTGCCGCTATCCCATCAATTAAATCTTCTTGGCTTTTACCAATCAAAAATAAAAAGAACAAGAAAAACAAAATCTTTTTAATCATTTTTATACTCCATCGATAAACTATCTATAAGGGTTTTTAACAAACCCACCCTCTTATAGTTATAAATATTCTGACTTATTTGGTCATACACTTCGTCTAAACCCAAATAACCACCTTTTTTTAAATAATCAACAACCACAACAACATGATAACCAAAATCAGTTTTTATTGGACCAATAACACGATCTGTTGAAAAAGAAGAAAAAACAATATTATCAAGTGTTGTTGGAAGATCACCTTTTTTTAACTTAGAATATATAATATTATAATCTTTCATTGTTTTTAATTTAACATCACCGTCTTTTTTAGATAAATCTAAACCAACTTTTTTTGCCTCACCAACATTTTCTGTTGTAAAGTGTAAAACCAAAAGCTCGTCGTTTTTTCGTACAAACTCAAACTTGTTGTTTATATAATACTCCCTTATCTCTTCCATACTAACAAAAACCTTGTCTTTTAAATGGTTTTCTAAATAAACATTACCATATAAAATTTTCTCGTAAGAAGATACCATTTCTTCAATAGAATCTATTTTTCCACCCATGTTTTTTTGATATTCAAAAAAAAACAACTCAAAACTTTTGTTTAACATAGAATTTTTAATTTTTTTGTTTTCATCTAAAACTTCTATGTTTTTATTACAAGAAACAACAACAATTGTTATTAAAAAAAAAACAGTATTAATCTTCATTTTCATCTTTTAAGAAATTTAACAAACCAACAACACTCGACAAAGACTTCTCTACGCCGTGGGTTTCTATTTTAAAAGTTAAACCAGTGGAGTTGTTTTGAACAGAAAAAACAACACCGTGATTATTAAAAAAAGAAGAAGCCTGCGTAACCAAACCCACAACATCCTCCTTGTTAAACAAACCAAACAACAAATCAACCCCAGTATTGTTTGTTTTAAGAAACAATAAGTTCATATTCAAAGACAACAAGCGAATTTTTTTTATTAAAAACAATAATCTTAAAGATGTGGGTGGCAAACCAAACCTATCCCTGATCTCAAAATTAACCAAATCAACCTCTTTACAATCAGTAGACAAAGACAGTCTTCTATAAAAAAACAATCTATCATCTTGGTTTTCCATAAAATCCTCAGGAATTAATGCCTCACCACCAACAGAAATTTTAAAAACAGATTCTTTTTCTACTTTTTCATTACCCATATCACCACTTTTTAACAACAAAGCTTTTTCTTTTATCATTTTATTGTAAAAATTCAAACCAACATTAGAAAGATGACCACTTTGTTCTGTTCCAAAAAGATTACCACCCCCACGCATTTCAAAATCTCTTAACGCTATATTGTAACCAGAACCCAAAACCGAATTGTATTGAAGGGTTCTTAACCTTTCATAAGCCTCTTGTGATAAATCAACATTTGGAGTTAATAAATAACAATAAGCCTGAACAGGAGACCTACCAACACGACCCCTCATTTGGTAAAGTTGAGACAAACCATATTTGTGAGCATCATATATAAAAATAGTATTGACATTTGGAAGGTCAACACCAGCTTCAATAATGGTTGTGCATACCAACAAATCAATTTTCCCCAAAAACATCTCATTCATTATTTTTTCAAGATCCACAGGTTTCATTTGTCCGTGAGCATATTTAATTGAAAGGTTTGGTAGTAAATTTTTAAGCTTTAACACCATACCCTCAATTTTTTTAACATTGTTAAAAACAAAAAAAGATTGTCCACCCCTTTCTTTTTCATAAAGAGCAGCATGTTTTAGGGTTGAACTGTCAAAGGGTAGTTGGTTTGTTATTACCGAAAGACGGCCAACAGGTGGTGTTTTAATTGTGGTTATATCTCTTATACCCATAAGAGCAAACTGCATTGTTCTAGGTATTGGTGTAGCGCTCATACTAAGAACATCAACATTGTTTGAAAAAATCCGAAGCTTTTCTTTGTGGTTTGCACCAAACCTATGCTCCTCATCGATAATAATTAATCCCAATTTTGGTATTTTTACATCTTTTGATAAAACCCTATGTGTTCCAACAACAACATCAATTTTACCAGATTTAATTTCAACAACATATTTAGAAATAAGTTTTTTAGAAACAAACCTTGAAAGCTGGCACAAATTAAAACCAAAACCAGACAACCTTTCTTTAAAAGATTCAAAAAGTTGATTACTTAAAATTGTTGTTGGAGCCAAAACAACAACTTGCTTGTCTGTGTTAAGAGCTTTTAGGGCAGACCGTATTGCAACTTCGGTTTTTCCAAAACCAACATCACCACACAAAAGACGATCCATTGGGAGTTTGTTTTCCATATCTCTTTTAATTTCTTGATAGGCAACGAGCTGATCTTTTGTTTCAGTATATTTAAAAGATTCTTTTAATTCATCATATAATTCACCATCTTTTTCAAAAGCAACACCACTTTCATTTGTTCTCTTTCCATACATTTCAACAAAAGAATCAACAATTTCACCAGCAGATTTTCTTGCTTTAAATTTCTCTCTCTCCCATGAAGTTTTTCTAAGATCGGTAATGTTTTTTTCATTTTTATTTCCAATATATATATCTAAAAAATGCAAATTTTCTAACGGAACATGAACCTTGTCCCCGTGTTTATATTCAAGAGCAACACACTCAACAACAGAAGAACCATTTTTTACTTTTGACAAACCTTTATATACACCAACACCCAAATTTTCATGTACAACCAAACTTTTCCACTTGAACGCATTTGATGAACTATTAAAAGATTTAACTGATGTTTCATCTTTGTTTTTTATTATTTCTGGAATATCATAAACATCAGAGAGTTTTAAAAAAAACAAACCTAAAACACTTGAAGAAAAAGATGTTAACAACCTCACGTTTGAACTTATAAAACCTGAAAACACCTTAGATTTTATTTTGTGTGAAAAATCAGGGTTTAAACAAATCAAAAAATTATTTATACCCTCAGCTTGTTTTGATTCTATCAAAGACTTCAACAAGGTGGGGTTTTTTCTAAACCCAAAATGATTTATACACTTTAAATCATTGTCAACACCATCAGTTTTACCATATCTAGAAATTGAAAAATAACCATTTAAAGATTTTTTTATCAACAAAGACTTATATAACATCTTAGAATCTGATTTAAGGTTTAAGTTTTGTTCAACAGGCAACTGTATTTTAACAAGCGACACATCTAAAACATCAATCTGCATTTGGGTTTCAACGCTAAAAGAACGTACTGAAAAGATTTCTTCCCCATCAAATTCAACACGAATAGGAAACTTATCACCGAACAGAAAAAAATCAACAACAGAACCACGAATCGAATAAAAACCAGGAGAAAAAACCTTATCAGACAAATCCATTTTTAAACTTGTTAACAACCCAACAAGAGAACCTCTTGTTTTTAAAGAAGAAAGAAGAACATATTCATTTTCTGTTTTTAACCCTAAAAAATTAGATTTTAAAAAATCAAATGACTCCTCCGAACAAACCATTATTGAATTATTATGCTTTTTGAAAGAACTTATTGCGTGTAGGTCAGAGCCAGAGACTAACTCAGAGCGATTACTTTTGATAAAACTTAAACACTGTTTTTTTGAAAAGTGATTTATATCCTCAAACAACGAAATTCTCAACGAATGATCATTACAGACAAGCAAGGTTGGAGAAATTTTTTTTCTGGCATATAAAAAAACTAAAAAAGGAAGAAAACCAGCAGACACATTTTTAAAACCAGAGTCTAAACCCCAAACACCAAAAACATTTTCCAAACTAGTTTCAACTAAGTTTAAAACCTGAGAAAAATTCATTTTAGTTTCACGTGAAACAACCATTTATTTTGTAGCAACCAAGACAGAAAGAACCGCAACATCAGAAGGAGAAACACCAGAAATCCTAGAAGCTTGTCCCAAAGTTTCAGGCCTTACAAAAGAAAGTTTTTCACGGGCTTCTAAGGATAGAGATTTACACGAATTAAAATCAAAACCGTTTGGAATCTTAGAATCCTCATTATTTTTTAACCTCTCAATAAGTTTGTTTTGACGGTCAATGTAGCCTTTGTATTTAATCAAAGTTTCACACTCATCTAGAACATCTTCACGTTCAGCTTTAGAAAACGATTTAATGTCAAGTTCAACAAGCTTGTTTTCAATTAACAAACCTAAAGAAACAGCGGGCCTCTTTAAAAGTTTTTCAAGAGATGTTTTTTGGCTTAACAAGGACTCACCCAGATTTTGAAGTAAAACATTTGATTTCTCATAAGAAACATTTTCCTTAGATTTTTTATTAGAAAAAAAATCAAAAAAACTCTTTTTAGATATTACAGATTCATACCTTTTTTGATCTATTAAACCTAAATTAAAACCATATTTTGACAACCGAATGTCTGCGTTAGTGTGTCTGATTAACAATCTATATTCAGCACGTGAAGTAAACATTCTATATGGTTCAAACGTGTCTTTTGTAACCAAGTCATCAATTAAAACCCCAATATAAGATTCATCTCTAGATAGGACCAAAGGATCTTTTTTGTTAATAAATTGTGAAGCATTGATACCAGCAATTAAACCTTGGGCAGCAGCTTCTTCATATCCCGACGTTCCGTTTATCTGTCCAGCCATAAACAAGCCACTTATGTTTTTTGATTCTAAGGATGATTTAAGTTGAGATGGTAGGAAGAAATCATATTCAATTGCATAGCCAGGTCTGTAAAATTCAACATTTTCGAGACCCCTTACAGACCTTAAGGCGTTTATTTGAATTTTTTCAGGAAGGCTTGTAGAAAAACCGTTGGTATATATTTGATCAGAATCAATCCATTCAGGCTCTAAAAAGAGAAGATGTGAATCTTTATCAGAAAACCTAAAAACTTTATCCTCTATTGAGGGGCAATATCTAGGACCAACACCTTTTATTTGGCCTGAAAACATTGGTGAGTGGTCGAGGTTTGAATTGATTATTTCTTTTGTTTTAAGGTTTGTTGTTGCGAAATGGCAAGCAGTGTTCGGTGGATTAAAATTTTTAGAGTGAAAAGAAAAGGGGCGTGGTTTTGGGTCACCATAAAACTCATCTAGTTTTTTCCAATTAATAGTTCTTTTTATTAAACGAGGAGGTGTTCCTGTTTTTAAGCGACCAGAAACAAACCCAAGACTAATTAAAGATTCTGTCAAACCGTCAGAAGACTCTTCACCCATACGACCCGCTTTGATTTGTCTTTCTCCAATGTGAATTAATCCATTTAAAAAAGTTCCACATGTAATAATTACAGAAGAACACAAAACTTTTCGTTTCTTATCTAAAACCAAACCTTTAACTGAATTGTTCTTAATTAACAATTTTTTTGCCTCTGATTGAATGATCGCTATGTTTTCTTGTTTTTGAACATAATTTTGTATATGTTTTTCATAAATTTTTTTATCAATTTGAGCCCTAGGTGACCAAACAGCCTTTCCTTTTGACCTGTTTAGCATTTTAAATTGGATTCCCGAAATGTCTGCAAAATGTCCCATTATGCCACCAAGCGCATCTATCTCCCTTACAAGGTGACCTTTTGCCAGGCCACCAATTGCGGGGTTACATGACATTCTGCCTATGGAGTTTTTGTCCATGGTGATTAATGCGGTTTTAATTCCAAGTTTGCTTGCCGCTATACTTGCTTCTATTCCAGCATGACCACCCCCAACTATAACTAAATCAAAACTATTGGTCATTATTTTTTGTTTCACGTGAAACTTTACTTTCCTATACAGAATTTTGAAAAAATATTGTTTAAAATATCTTCGGGGGTTGTTAAGCCTAAAATGTCATCTAAATTGGTTAAGCCAAGTCTGAGTTCAGTAGCAATTATATCTGTTGGGCTGTTCTGATCACACAAACTTAATGTCTTTGTTAGGCAGTTGTTAAGCTTTTCCAATGAATCTTTATGTCTGGGGTTTACCAATAATGTGTTATTGTATGAGGCTTCATCATTTTTTAAGTAAGAGTATATCTTTTTTATAAAATTGTTTACTCCTTTGCCTGTTAAGGCAGACAGAAAGAGAACTTCTTTTTTATTAAAGAGATGTTTGGAAAAATCTAACTTGGTGGGAATGTCAATCTTATTAAAAACATGTAAAACCTTTTTATTTTTATAAGAATTTTTTAATTGAGCCAAACATTTTTCTTTTGGTTGTGTTGAGTCTATGACATTTATAATTATATCTGCTTTGTCGATGAATTTTTTAGTAAGAATTATACCTTTTTTTTCAACGCCACTAGTTTTTTTACGAATTCCAGCTGTGTCAACAAAATTTACAGGAATGCCGTCAATTTGGAACCTTACTTCAACAGCGTCTCTCGTCGTTCCGGCTGTATTTGAAACCAAAGCTCTCTTTTCAGACAATATTGAGTTAAACAAGCTTGATTTTCCAGCATTAGGTTTGCCGGTTATAACTATGGTTGCACCATCAGAAATTAATTTGCCAGTTTTGTATGTTTTAAGAATAAGCTTGTTGGTGTTTATTGTTTTAACAACCAGTGATTTAATTTGAGTTAGGGTGGTGGCTGTGATTTCATCTTCTGAAAAATCTAGTTCCGCCTCTATAAGGCTTATAGTGTTAAGAATTTCTTTTTTAAGCTTTTTTATTTTGATAGAAAAATCACCTTTAAGGATTTTATAATTAGCATTTATGCTTAGCATGTTTTCAGATGAAATTAGATCCGACACAGCTTCAGCTTGAGAAAGATCAATTTTTCCATTTAAAAACGCTCTTTTGGTGAATTCTCCTGGTTTAGCTGCCTCACACCCTAAAAACAATAGGTTTTCTATTAAGTTTTGGGTTATTATTGTGCTTCCGTGACATGAAATTTCCACAACATCCTCTCCTGTGTAGGATTTTGGACCTTTAAAATAAATTATAATTGCTTTATCAATTTCGGTGTTTTTGGTAGAAAAAATAGTTTTGAAATAAGCATAGCGAGGTTTCAGTTTTATACTAGGCTTTTTAAGAAGTTTTTTTGTTATAATAAGACTTTTTGGACCACTTATTCTGATAACAGAAATACCTCCACGACCAGGTGGAGAAGAAACAGATGTGATTGTTGAATTAATTTTAAATTAGTTTTTAACCAGGATTGTTCGGAGTATCTCGGTTTATAAATCTTTGTTGGAAAATGGTTAAAATGTTAAATAGTGTATAGTATAAATTAAGTCCTGACGGAAATTGGTTGAAAAGCACAATCATGAAAACAGACATAAATTGTGTCATCATTTTTTGTTGAGGGTTAGCAGACACGGTTGACATTTTTTGTTGAACGAACATTGATAGGCCCATAATAAATGGAAGAATGCTTATTTGGTCTCCATAAAGAGGTATAAAAAAAGGAAGGTCGATTAACGCATCAGGTCTTGACAAATCATCAATCCAAAAAGCAAAAGGCGCTCCTCTTAATTCGATTGTAGATCGAAATACTATAAATAAAGCAAATAAAAGGGGCATTTGGAGCAACATGGGTAAACACCCACCTAGTGGGTTTACACCATGAGTTTTGTAAAGCTTAAGAGTTTCTTGGCTAACTCTTTGAGGGTCATTTTTGTATTTGTCTCTTAATTTTTGAACCTCTGGTTGTATAGAGGTCATTGCTTTCATTGATTGATAACTCTTTTTCGTTAAGGGGTATACAAGAAGCTTAACAAGAATCGAAAATACTATTAATACCAAACCATAGTTTGGTATATATTTGTATAAAAAAGTAAGCAATGATAATACGGCTCTCCCAATTCCTCTAATTGGGGCGATTCCAAAGCTCATCGTGTTTTCAAGTCCAACATTAAACTCTTTAAGATTGTCGTATTGAAGTGGACCTAAGTACAGGGTTGTTTTAATAAGGTTGTTTGAATCAAAACCTAGTGATGTATCATAAATCGGTACATTGCCATCTATAAACATTTTAGAGTTATCAATATTAGAATATATTCTTTGATCATTAAAAGATTTTATTTCACCATAATTTGAGGGTGATTTAGGTATAATTGCAGTTGTGAAATATTTTGACCTGGTTGACACCCAGTCAGTAGCTCCTGTTAAAAAAAGATCTTTTTTCTTGTTATGTTTGTTTATTTCATTTCCTTGGGAAATGTTTGATGCATAAAAAGTACCTTCATCTTTAGGGTTAGGTTCAGTCATAGGAACCCCACCTTTCCAGGATAAGTTTACTCTTTGTTGAGAAATAGAGTTTGATAGTGCTTGAAAATCAATGACCACATCTATAAAGTACTTATCTGGATAAACAATTATTTTTTTATTAACTGAAGAATTGTTGATTGTTGTTTGAAATACAAGTTCTAAAGGGTTGTTTTCAATTTTTACGGTATTATATCCATAATTATTGTTAATTAATTCCCAACTATTGTCAAGAGATATATTTTCACCTTGAAAATTTGAATAGCTCAAAACAAGGTTTTTGTCGTTTAAACCCTTAACAATCAAGTTAACCAAGGTTGAATCGTTTAAAGAATAGTCTTTTAGAACAAAGCTTTTAATTGAGCCGCCAGAATTAGATGAAATGACGGCATTAAAAAGACTTGTTTCTATGTTTATTGTTTCTTCATTAGTGGTTCCTGTAAAATATTGACTACCATTGATTTTTGTGTTTTGTATATTCTCGTTTATTGTTGTTTGAGGTACGTTGTTTTGCTTGACAATCAGAGAATCACTTTGAGAAACGATCTGATTTTCTTCTTCTGGAGCTATTCCAATTATTCTATAATAATAAGGCATTGCCATTAGAATTAATCCTATTAGAAGAAATGCTTGTAAAGTTTTTTTATCCATTTTAATCAGGAACCGGGTCATATCCAGATGAACCAAATGGATGACATTTTAAAATTCGTTTAGATATTAAATATAAAGATTTAAAAAAAGAGTGTTTTTTTAAACAATCCAAGGCATATTGTGAACAACTGGGTTGAAAACGACAAGATTTTGGAAAAAAGGGAGAAATAAAACGTTGATAAATTTTTACAACAAAGTATAAAGCATTACTAAATACTTGTAAAATTATATTAATTAAACTTTTTGTAATATCTAGAATCATAGTTAAATGAAATAAATTAAAAATTATTAACTAAACCGTTAGTTTTTTTCTGCCCTTAGCACGCCTTCTATTAAGAACACGCTTTCCCCCAGGAGAGGAAGAACGCTCCCTAAAACCATGTTTGTTTTTTCTTTTGCGCTTACTAGGCTGATAAGTCCTTTTCATAAATACACCTTTTTTGCAGTTCTAATATTAATCATT
>CENX01212805.1_pt1 | contig 28102 bp, 31 predicted proteins | sample 361321 | NCBI WGS metagenome assembly CENX01 (sample SAMEA2619678, study PRJEB7988) | marine metagenome | isolation source: saline water (ENVO:00002010), including | reverse complement strand
CTAGCTTTATTTGCTGCTTACATGGTGCAAAGCGGTATAATTGATGTTGGTATCAATATTGCTGAACCTGCTGTAATGGCTGGTTTATTTATTGGAGGTATGCTGCCATTTCTTTTTTCATCTATGGCAATGGGTGCGGTAGGTAGAGCAGCAATGTCGATGATTGAAGAAGTTAGAAGGCAATTTAGAGATATACCAGAACTTAAAACTGCTTTAGAAATATTCAATAAAGAAAAAAATGAATCTAAACTATCTAAAAAAGACAGAGAAGCATATGAACTAGGAATGTCAAAAGCTGATCATGGAAGATGTGTTGAGATTTCTACACAAGCCGCAATTAAAGAGATGGTTATGCCTGGACTCTTAGCGGTTATTACACCCGTAATTTTCGGTTTTGGCCCTGGTTTGCTTGGCAGTGATCTTGGACCACAAATCCTTGGTGGACTTTTAGCCGGAGTAACAGTATGCGGTGTATTGATGGCAATATTTCAATCTAATGCAGGAGGCGCTTGGGACAATGCTAAGAAAATGATTGAGGAGGGAGTGGTAGTTGATGGTAAACCTTACGGCAAAGGTTCAGATGTCCACAAAGCTGCAGTTGTTGGCGATACTGTTGGAGACCCATTTAAAGACACTTCTGGTCCATCATTGAATATTTTAATCAAATTAATGTCAGTTGTGTCACTTGTTATTGCACCGCTAATCGCGTAAAAAAATATTTAGGAGAATATTAATGAGGTATTATGAAAGTCTTTATATAGTTAACCCAAACTATGAAAATGAAAGGCTAGATAAAGAAATCGATTCCGTCTCAAAAAAAGCCATAGAATTGGGCTTTAAGTCACTGAATCACAAACCATGGGGTAAAAAAAGACTTGCTTATGTTATAGATGGTCATAAGTATGGAGTATATATAATTTTTCAATTTGAAACAGAATCTGCAAATAATTTATCTGAATTTGAAAGATTTATGGTTTTAAACAAGTCTGTAATACGAAACCAAACAGTAGCTCTAAGCGCTAAACCGGAGACAGATGAAGCTGAATCTTCTTTAAAGACAAAAAAAGAAGATGATCAAAAAATTAAAAAAAACGCTCAAGGTAACACATCTATTAATCAGCAAAAAAATAACGAGGAATAATTATGGCTTTTCAATCAAGGAGAAAATTTTGTTATTTTAAAGAAAATGGAATAACTGACATTAATTACAAAGATGTTAAATTGTTAAAAAGATTTATTACCGACCAAGGTAAAATAATGCCAAGGCGTGTAACAGGTACTAGTTCCAAGATGCACAGAAAGCTGGTTAGATCAATAAAACAAGCGAGAAATATTGCATTGCTTCCATACACATCAATTAGCACTGAGGGATAGTTATGGAAATAATTTTATTAGATAAAATTGATAATCTTGGAAATGTTGGAGATGTTATCACGGTAAAACCAGGATATGCGAGAAATTATCTTTTCCCTAAAGGTTTGGCTGTTAGATCTTCAAAGCGCAATATTGCTTATGTTGAAGAGAAAAGAAAAAATATTGAATTAAAAATAGCTAAAGAAGAACAGGCCAGTCAAGCTATTCTTGATTCATTGAAAAATGTTGAAATTTTAATGGAAGTTGAAGTTGGTGAAAATGATAAGCTATTTGGCTCAGTTACAATTATGGATTTGCAAAAAGCACTTAATGAACAAAATATTGAAATACAAAAACAAGATATTTTGCTGGAGAGTTCAATTAAATCGCTTGGAGCGTATGATATTCCAATTAAAGTTACCTCTTCATTGAAACAGAATATAAAAGTAAATGTTGTGAAAAAATAAATTCAACAAACGATATTTTTACTTACATTACGCTTTAATGCTAAAATACAAATAATTAATTGATGTATGTAGACGTATCATTTCCAATATCAAGCTACCAAGTTTTCTCTTATATAATTCCAAAAAAATTTATTAACTCAGTTAAAGTGGGCCAAAGAATAAAAGCCCCGCTGGGGAATAGAATTGGGCAAGGAATTATTGTTGCTACTGATACAAAGCCAACTTTTAGTGGTAATATCAAAGAATTAATTGATATTATTGATCTAGAGCCTATTGTTGATGAAGACCTCTGGACATTAATAAAGTGGCTTTCAAAATACTATAAAACACCACTTGGTCAATGTGCCAAAATGGTTTTGCCGCAAAATCTTAACTTAAATTATCAGCCACCTAAAAAATATTTCGTTCAATATTTGTCAGGGGATAAAGATGTTAATTTTAATGGAAAAGCGCAGAAAAAAATCTTTAAATATATTTTTGAATCTAAAAGTGAAGTTGCCCTTAATGATTTAAAAAGCCTTGCTTCAAGCCCATTGCTGATTTGTAAGAAATTATCAGAAAATGGGTTCATAAAATTATACTCAAAAAAACAATTTCCGCCCAAACCAGAACTTTTTCCAAATAAAAAACAGTTTAAAATAGAATTTAATGAAGAGCAAAAAGTCGCAAACGATAAAATATTAAAATGCATAGAAACGAATGAATTTCACTCAATTTTGCTTCACGGTGTAACAGGTAGCGGGAAAACAGAGATATACATTCAAGCTGTGAAAGAGATAATAAAAAGAAATAAAACGGCAATTTTAATATTGCCAGAGATTACACTTGCACCTCAAACAGCAAATAAATTTAGCAATGTCTTTGGTGATCAAATAGCTGTATGGCATTCAAAGCTATCACCTGCTCATAGATCGTATTATTGGAAAAATATTTGTTCAGGAAATTTTAAAATAGTAATTGGAGCGAGATCAGCTATTTTCACTCCTTTAAAAAATATTGGTTTAATCATTGTAGACGAGGAGCATGAAAGCTCCTATAAACAAGAGCATTCTGTGCCAAAATATCATGCAAGAGATGTTTCGCTTGTGAGAGCCCGAATTTCTAATGCTACTATCATTCTAGGAAGTGCAACCCCTAGCTTAGAGAGTATTTATAATCAATTAAATGGTAAATCAAAATATATTCAGCTAAAAAATAGGTTTGGCAAAGCCACTCTCCCAAAAGTTCACCTGGTAGATATGTTAAAAGAATCTGAGGAGAATTACGGAAATCCAATATCAGATTTGTTGAATGAAAAAATCGAGCAAAGACTATTAAAAGGTGAGCAAATCATTTTACTTCATAATAGAAGAGGGTTTTCACCTATATCTAAATGTCTGGACTGTGGGTACATCGAATCATGCCCTAATTGTTGCACCTCATTGTCTTACCATAAAATTGGTAACATGATGCGATGCCATCTTTGCAATTATAATAAAAAAGGAGCAGCAATTTTATGTATAAAATGTAAGAGTCAAAGAATAAAGCTCTCAGGTGCAGGCACACAAAAAGTGGAGGAAATATTATCTGCTCAATTTGCAAATGCAAAGATATCAAGGCTGGATGTAGATACGGCAACTTCAGAAAAAAATATACTTAGGATAATGAGAAGTTTTCTAAATAAAGAAATTGATATTTTGGTTGGAACACAAATGATAGCCAAAGGTTTAGATTTTCCCAATGTCACATTAGTGGGAATTATTAATGCTGATATTGGTTTATTTTTACCTGATTTTCGTGCTGGAGAAAAAATTTTTCAGTTAATTTACCAAGCCTCAGGTAGATCTGGAAGAGGAGAGCTTTCAGGTGAAGTAGTTATTCAATCTTACAACTCTAATGATAAAATAATAAAATTAGCTTCAAGGCTTATGTTCAAAGACTATGCCAATGAAGCACTTAAGGAAAGAGAGTTATTGTACTACCCCCCTTATTCGTGGTTGGCTAAAATTGAGCTAAGAGCAAAAAACAAGGATAAATTGTTAAGACTGATGAATTTTCTTAATGGCAAAACAAAAGGAATAAATGATGTATTTTTTTTGGGTCCTTCGTTATGTTATAGAGAAAAATTAAATGGCTACCATAGGGCGCATTTGATCATCAAATCACTAAAAAAGACAGACCCCAATGGTATAAAATTAGATAATATTTCTGATCTATTATATTCATCAATAATTGATCAAAAAAAAATCAAAAGAACAGATATATTTATAGATAAAAACCCAATCTCTTTGTTATGAAAAATATCTATTCAATTACTCTTATTTTTTTAATATTTATTAATAGTAAGTTATTGTGCCAATTAGCGCAACCATGGTCAAATAGTTATTTATTGAGCTTTTCAGGGGGTGGGCACCTGCACGACATTACGAATAATTATCAATTTTCATCTATTTTAACAAGCTCAAAAAGAAGTGCATTTTTTTCTAGAATTAATTATCCTGCTGATATCAGCGCAAACTCGTTTATAGCTATGTCAAAATTTAAAGAAACTTTTTTCTCTATAATTTTTGAAAGTGTTAACTATGGGAATTTTGAGAAGAGATCAATCAATAATGAACTTCAAGGCAAGTTTTCTGCAAATGATTTGAACTTGACGGTTGGCTTGGCTAAAAAAATAAAAAGAACAAATTATTCATATGGTTTAAATACAAGTTTATTTTCTAGCAATATTAATAATTTAAGATACAAATCTATTCTTTTCTCTCCATCTATTTGTTATGAAAATGAATTACATAAGCTTGGATTTGCCGTGTTGAATTATCCTATTACTATAAATTATTATAATTCAAATCAACAAGAAATAGATAGTAGCTATATGATATCCTTTTTAAGAAAATTGAAAAAATACCCTATTAGCCTTGAAATGGACTATCAATTTTTCTCAAGAAGTAGGTTATCCTTAGTCCAATTATCAGCTCAAATAGAATATTATGAAAATATTTATCTTAATCTTGGTGTTTCTTCCAACAAATTGAAACATAATTATTTTGATGACGCTTTATTAAAAATTGCATCTAATATAGGGTTTGGTGTTATATATTATACTAATTATGGAAATTTTAATTTAAGTTTGTATTCATATGGCTATGAAATAGTATATGGTTTAGGTGTGTCAGTAGTATTCTAGAAAGTAAAAGTATAATGATAGACAAAATTGATATTCAAATAATAGAAATTCTTCAAGACAATGCTCGTTCAACAGCAAGCGATATAGCAAAGGAGGTTAATCTTTCAGTCCCTGCCGCTGGGGAAAGAATTAAGAAATTAACTGAATCAGGTTTAATAAAAAACTTTTCAGCAATTTTAGATAATAAAATCGCCGGTTTAGACCTTACAGCATATGTTTTCATTGTTAGCAAACATTCAGATAATTATTCAGATTTCATTGATAAGGTAAATGACTGTGAATCTGTTATGGAGTGCCATTCTATAACCGGAGGCGGCTCACATCTTTTAAAAGTTTGTGTAAAGAATTCAAAATCATTGGAAGAATTATTGTATGAGATACAAAATTGGCCGGGCGTTTCTCATACTCGAACAAATGTTGTCTTATCAACATATAAGCAATCAACCAATATTGATTTATCAGTTTTAAAGAGAAAATAGTTTAATTCTAACATTAATTAACTCTTTTTTTTATTTTAAAATATTCATTTAAGTAATAGATTAATATTACTTAAAATTTTAAATTATTGAAAATAAAGGAATTAATCTATGTCTGATAATAAAATATTAGAATATATTTGGCTTGACGGTTATCAGCCAGAGCCTTCTCTTAGAAGTAAAATTAAAGTAACTAATGATGACTCAGCTCCAAATTGGTCATTTGATGGCTCTTCAACACAACAAGCCGAAGGTGGAAGTTCAGATTGTATTTTAATTCCCGTTCAAACATATAAGGGCCCCTTATTTTCTGATTCATTAATAATGTGTGAAGTCCAAAATGGTGACCATGACGTTCATCCGTCAAATACAAGAGCAGCGGCAACCAGTATTGTATCTGATGAGTGGTGGTTTGGTTTTGAGCAAGAATATTTTTTTACTGGCGATAATGGAGAGCCGTTAGGTTGGGAAGATGGGGCTCCTCGAGCTCAAGGTGATTACTACTGCGGTGTTGGAGCGGGAAACGTAGAAGGAAGAGATATTTCTGAAGCTCATCTTGAAGCTTGCTTAGAAGCTGGAATCGAATTGACAGGAACTAACGCTGAGGTTGCTCTAGGACAGTGGGAATACCAATGTTTTGGCAAAGGAATAAAAGCGGCAGACGATCTTTGGGTGTCAAGATATTTACTTTATAAAATTGCCGAAGATTTTGGCGTGGGTGTAAATATCCACCCAAAGCCAAAAACAGGTGATTGGAACGGCTCAGGAATGCACACTAATTTTTCCAATGAAGAAATGAGAACAGCTGGCTCAGAAGATTTATATAATTCCCTTTGTGATAAGCTAGGTCAAGTACATAAAGAGGGAATAGCTTTATATGGTTCAGATAATAATATGAGACTGACCGGCCTTCATGAAACACAAAGCATTGAAAAGTTTTCTTATGGTGTTAGTGACAGGGGAGCAAGCATTAGAATTCCCATTTATACTGTTGAAAACAACTGGAATGGTTATTTAGAAGATAGAAGACCGGCATCTAACGCTGATCCTTATAAAATAATTAATCATATTGTTTCTACCTTGAAATAATAGTTTTAAAAAAGTTCAATATATGCTCAAAGGAGTAGGTTTTGCCTGCTCCTTTTTTATTTTTTATCTAACTTTAATATCATGAAATCATTGAAAAATATTCATTTATTAAAGGTAACACTTCTATTTTTTATTTTTCTATTTGCTTGCGAAGAAAAAAAAATCTCTGAAAAATCAACATGGAGTTTAATTAATGAAGAAATTTTCACCCCTAATTGTGCCAATTGTCACTTTAGCGGTTCAACTATTGCAAGGCAATCAGGATTAGATTTTAGCTCTAACAATATTTATAATAATCTCGTAGATGCAAAGCCGAAAAATTTAGCTGCTCAAAGAGATGGGCTTGTAATCGTAAGTTCAGAAGGAGGAATGAAAGGTTTATCGAAAAGTTATCTTTGGGAAAAAATCAATGCTTATGAGCGTGAACATTTTTTATCAGATCACCCTGAATATGGCCAATTAATGCCTCCAGGAGATAATTTTTTAACCGATGGGCAATTACAATTTGTAAGAACTTGGATAGAAGAAAGTGCGCCAAATCTAAGTAGCGTAGCAGACGAAATTTTATTGCAGAATACAAATAAATATCAATTACCTAATTTTACACCTTTAGATAAACCATCAAACGGATTCCAATTACACTTGAAGCCTTTTGAAGTTCAGCCAGATTATGAGAAAGAATTCTTTGTCTATACTGATTTAAAATTAGATGAGGATAAATATGTAAATAAAATCGAAATTGAAATGAGATCGGGAAGTCACCATTTTCTTTTATATACGTTTGATGAAAACACGCCCTCGAATATTTTGCCCGAATATGGTGAAATTAGAGATTTGAGAGATGAAAACGGAATCTTAAATATTACCACATTGACTTCCATGCAATACCACATATTTTTCAATGGTACTCAATGGCCGAGCTTGGACTTTAGATTACCCGATGGAGTAGCCTTTCATTTGCCTAAAGGGACAGGTATCGATCAAAACTCTCACTATGTTAATTATACTGACTCAACAATGATTGGAGAGGTTTACACAAATTTTCATACTGTTGAAAAAAGCGAGGTCAAGCATGTTGCACAGTTACTGAATTTGTCAAACACAGCAATAATATTACCACCAAATAAGGTAACAACTCTTGAAAAAACCTTCCCAGTCAATGAAAAAATCTTTTTGGGTCAAGTTAATAGTCATGCTCACCAAAAAATGACTGAATTTATAGTTCAAATAGTAGGTGGCGATAGAAATGGTGAAACAATTTATTGGACTGATGACTGGGACCATCCACCAATTATTAATTATGATCCTCCAATTGAGCTCAATAAAGGCCAATTTATAAAATTAACTGCTACATATGATAACAATACAAACAAAACCGTTGGATTTGGTTTTAAGTCAACCGATGAAATGATGATATTGTTTGGCTGGTTTTACAAATGATAAGATCTTTATTAATATTTTTATTAATAATTATTAATTGTATTTCTTCGCAAAATAAAAACCCAATTGTTTTTGTTCACGGCTTTATGGGTTGGGGAGAGGAAGAAATGGGACCGTATAAGTATTGGGGTGGTTGGTTTGATTTGGTTGGAGAATTGGAAAAAGAAGGATATACTATTTTCGTTGCAAGTGTTGGGCCTGTTTCGTCAAGCTGGGATCGCGCTATTGAGCTTTATCATCAAATAAAAGGTGGTCAAATTGATTATGGCAAAGATCATTCAGAGAAATATGGCTTAATTCAAAAGCCTCCAGAAAAAAATTTTAAAGGTTTATACCCACAATGGAGTGAAAAAAATCCGCTTCATTTTATCGGGCATAGCATGGGGGGACAGACCGTAAGAATGCTGGACTATTTGCTTAATAATGTCCTCCAAGATTCCTTGGGAACTATTGAAAAAAGTAAATTGTTGGGAAAAACTAATAAGGGATGGATTAAGTCTATTACAACCTTATCGACCCCGCATAATGGTACAACTATTTCAGACTTTGTTAATGCTGGAATCCCTTTTTTACAAAATTTTATTGCATTGGCTGGAGTAGCTGGTAATTCTTTTTATAATTTTGATTTAGAACAGTGGGGGTTTAAAAGATTTAATGAAGAAAGTTGGATCAATTATTTTAAAAGAATGAAACAACACTCTATATGGGATTCAAAAAATACAGTAGCATGGGATTCAAGCATTGAAGGCGCTAAAGAAATCAATTCTTTATGTGTTGCAAATCCGGATGTTTACTATTTTTCGATAGCAAATTATAAGACTAAAATAGATGAAGATAGTGGGTATCACAAGCCAATGAAAGCTATGTCTAATATTATAAAAGTTCAGGCTAGATTAATGGGAAGAAAGAAAGCTTATTATAGCGATGGAACTTCTACTGATTCAACATGGTATTTAAATGACGGGGTTGTAAATACGGTTTCAATGTATGGACCTACAACTGGAAGTAGCGGACCTGATCCTATCACTGAGTTTAGACAAGGAGATGTGGTAATACCAGGCCAATGGTATATTATGGGCAATCATGAGTATGATCATAGTGCTTTAATTGGGCATCAAATGAAAAAAAATGAATACTCTAGCTTAAAAAAAATCTACTCTGACCAACTAAGAATATTATGGAGTTTAGCAAATTGATAACAATAGATGAATTTTCTGAAATAGATTTAAGAGTAGGCACCATTGAAGAAGCTTTGCCTTTTACGGAGGCAATAAATCCTTCCTATAAATTAAAGATAGACTTTGGGCCATACGGAAAAAAATGGTCAAGTGCCCAAATAACAGTAAATTATAACGCAGAAGATTTAATCGGTCGACAGATTGTTTCAGCAACGAATCTCGGAACAAAAAAAATAGGGGATTTCAAGTCAGAGGTTTTGGTACTTGGGCATAACGATAAAAATGGCAATGTAATTCTATTAGAGCTGGATAAAGAAATTCAAAATGGTGCATTAGTTAACTAGTTAACTAAATTTATTTGTATATTACAAATATGAATTCAGGAGAATTATTAAATCAACTTTTAATAGATTTACAATCTCTCTTTCGCACATCTTTTAGAAAAAAAAAATTTACTCTTTCTCAAATAAACTTAATTTCTTCAATTCCTATTAATGGTATAGATATGACATCTATTTCAAGCTATTTGGGTATTGACAATAGCACACTAACAAGAAATGTTAATGTCCTAATTAAACAAAATATATTAAAACGTGATGTTAACCCTAAAGATGGAAGATCAAAACTGCTAGTGTTAACATCGCATGGTATGAATGTTAAGTTAGAATTCGAAAACATTATAGAAAAAATTGGCAATAAACTTCTCAAAAATAAAGTTATTGTTGATAGCGATCAATTCATAGATATGCTTGATACTCTTCATTGGGAAATAAATAAATTAAAATTAAAATAATTGTATAATACAATAAAAAAAAAAGAATTATTAATATGGTATAATTTAAATATAAACAAAAGGTATATGCCTTGGCGCTCAACAAATGATCCCTATAAAATTTGGTTATCAGAAATAATGCTGCAACAAACCCAGGTAAAGACTGTCATTCCTTATTATAATAAATGGATTAAAAAATACCCAACATTGGAATCTGTTGCGAAATCAAATATTGATGATTTACTTAAAATTTGGGAAGGATTAGGCTATTACAGTAGATGTAGAAACTTTCACAAGGCATCAATTAAAATTTTTAAAGATTATAATGGCAAAATTCCTGAAGATTTTGATCAATTTAAAAAACTACCAGGTGTTGGCGAATATACAGCTGGCGCAGTCTTATCAATCGCATATGGGAAAAAGATACCTGCAATTGATACAAATATTCTCAGAGTCATGTCAAGGATTCTTGGTTTAAAAGAAAGGTCAAAATCTAACCTAAACAAAATAAAGAAAAATTTGATTGATTATTTGAGTACGGAAAAACCAGGAGATATAAATCAAGCCCTAATGGATTTAGGTTCAATGATTTGCAAAAATAAAGACCCTTATTGCCAAAATTGTATTTTTCAGGATATATGTAAGGCTTGGGAAGTTGGTGACCCCGAAGGTTTCCCCGCAAAAAATAAAAAAGTGGCTGTAAAGAAAATTTTAATGTCTTCAGGCATTTTAGTAGATGATGAATTAATACTCATTGCTAAGAAAAAAAATGGAATATATCGTGAGATGTGGCAATTTCCTTCTGTTTCAATAACATCAAGTACAAAAGATAATCTTATAAAAAAAAAGTTTAAGGAAGAGTTTGGTATTAAAATAAAGTCGATGAGCTTAATAGGTTCATTTAATCACTTGCTTAGCCATCGCAACATTTATGTGAAAGTGTTTACCTTAAGTGCTAGAAAAACACTGATAGAGTCAAAGAATCTCAAGTGGATAAAAGCTAAAAAACTTAATCTATTCCCAATGCCAAATTTGTATAAAAGAGTGTTTGAGATATTTCAAAATTATAAAAATGGTTCAAAGTAGTTTTTATAACATTTTAAATGCAGCGCATATCATATTTATGGTAAGCTGGATTATCTGTTTAGTATATATATTTTACTCTTTTAAAAAGAAAAATTCGAATTTAGAATTCAAAGTAAAGAAATGTTTAAATAAAATGGCTATGCCATCCTCATTCATTGTTCCACTTACAGGATTTTTAATGATTATAGAAGATCCGAGCGAAATGAAGAATCTTTATTTTTATGCAAAATTTACCTTGGCTGTTTTTGGTTTTTTAGCCATGTTGCAATTAAGGTCATGGGTAGAATTTGACATTTTTGATAAAAATAAAATAAAAATAAGAAGGTTAAATTTATTAATTTTAATAAATTTATTCCTAATAAATTTAATTGTATACTACAAATAAATGAAAAAACATGAATATGTCAATATGGAGTTTTTTTATAAAAAAGATCTATACTATTTAGATAAAATTTTAGAGCTCAAAACCTCACATTCTAAAAAAAAAGATTCACTCTTAACTTTTAATACATTTTACGCAGAGTGGTGTCCAAATTGTCATTATGATGTTAAAACATTAAAGCAGGTTTTTAATTTATTTAGTGATGATTTAGTAGATTTTAATTTAAATATGATGCTTTCCAATGATAAAAATTCAATTAATTTTATAAAATCGAATAATCTTCAGATACCTTTCAAAATGTCTAATTTAAAGACAAGAGACGAACAATCATTCTTAAAAACAACCTATGGTAAATTTAAAAGGGAGGTAAAAGATGAAAGAAAATGGGGTTTCCCAATACATATAATTAATAAAAAAGAAGAAGAGGAGGTAGCAGTTATAAAAGGGGAAATTATAAAAAATGAGATATTAGAATATTTAAATAATCTAGTTAGCTGATCTCAGCCTCATAGACCTCTTCAAATTCATCAGTTTCTATCATTCTTATAGCATCCCAAGTAAGCGCAGTGCATGCCTTCGCGCATAATTGACATCCAATACATTCATCATGCCTAACTTGTACAGGAGGTATAGGTATTCCATATTTTTCAGAGGGAACAGGCTCAATGCAATCAACAGGGCAAAAAGGTATGCAAACCTGACATCCAGTGCAATTATCCTCGTCAACAACAGCTACAGATTTTGGCCTTTTCTTTTTGAAGCCAACTTTGGTCGCTGGTTCCCCAACAGACTTGTAGTGATCGTAGTTATAATTTTTAGCCATTACTTTTAACTTTTAAAATAAACAATATATTATAGGTCCTAATTTAAGGAAATTAAATTTTTACGAGCAAATGTCTTTTTGCTATCAAAAAATTAAGTTAATTTTGGAAACGCTTTGAAAATAAAACTATGAGGACATAAATGACTTACATAATTGCAGAACCATGCGTAAGCACTTGCGATACGGCATGTGTTGAAGTTTGCCCAGTTGATTGTATCCACGGGCCAGAAGATAAAACAGGAGCTGGCGAGGAAGCAAAAGCGGAAGGGTTCGATCCAGAAGGAAAGCAGCTTTATATTGACCCTGAAGAATGTATTGACTGTGGCGCTTGTGAGCCTGAGTGCCCAGTTGAAGCAATCTTCGAGGAAACTGAAGTACCAGAAGAATGGAATAAATTTATTAAAATAAACTATGATTGGTTTGGTAGAGAGTATTCAGAATAAAAGTTAATAAATGAAACTTATTTGACGGCTACTAGGCATTCTAGTGGCCGTTTTTTTATAGAAATAATATGGATAAAGAGAAGATAAAACAAAAATTAAGCGAGATCAACTATCCAGGCTTTAGCAGGGACATAGTTTCTTTTGGCATGATAGATGATATCATTTTAGACAAAAAGTCAGTTAGGGTAATTCTTAAGATTTCAACAAGCCAAAATGATAAGAAAGATAAAGTAAAGTCGGATGTTATAGATGTATTAACAAGTTTGAACCTATTTGAATCAATAAATGTTGATTTTTCTTCCAGCTCTGGAGGCAGCAATAATCAAGGAGGTCAAAATACTTCGATATCTAGCACAATTGGTCAAATTAAAAATATAATAGCTGTTGCTAGCGGAAAGGGTGGGGTTGGCAAATCTACGGTATCAGCTAACCTAGCTCTATCGTTTAGAAATCTTGGCTATAAAACAGGATTATTGGATCTTGATATATATGGTCCATCTTTGCCAATGGTATTAGGTGTTAATGGTCAACCTGAAATGACAAATCAAAAAAAATTAGTTCCTTTAGACCATCTAGGATTAAAAATTATGAGTTTTGGTTTTATAAGCGGCAATAAAACACCTGTAATTTGGCGGGGACCGCTGGTATCTAGAATGACCGAGCAGTTTTTTGGTGATGTGGTTTGGGGAGATTTAGATGTTTTAGTGCTAGATCTGCCGCCTGGCACAGGTGACGTTCAATTAACCCTTACACAGAAATTAAAACTTACTGGCGCTGTTATAGTTACTACCCCTCAAGATTTAGCCCTTGCTGATGTGAAAAAAGGCGCTGACATGTTTAATAAGGTCCAAACTCCCATTTTAGGTGTAATTGAAAATATGTCAGGTTTATTTTTACAAGGCAAAGTAAGCCCAGATAGCAATTTATCTATCGAAGGGCAAGATGTTAAGATATCGGAGAATGGAAGATTTGGAATAAGGGTAGATTTATTTAAAAAAGGGGGAGGAAAATTAGAAAGTGAAAGGCTTAAAGTCCCTCTATTGGGGGAGCTACCAATTTCACAAGATATTATGGAAGCAACAGACTCAGGAAAGCCTATAACAGAGCACGAGCCCGAATCTCAAATTGCTTTATCGTTTAAGGAGATTGCTGAAAAAATTACTCGATCATTCAAAAATGTTTGATCATTTCTTAGATATTACTATAATAATTTTTTTTGGTTTTGCTACTCTCTATCCTATTTTACTAACAATAGTGCCCATGAGATCAATAGATCCAGGCTTTTATAGATTTAATTTAGGACTATCCATAATTATAGGGGCCTTAGCCGTTTTCCCTATAATGGTATTAAAAATTGATAATCTTTATGGTAACAGCTTAGCTATACTATGGTTTTTACTCTTATCAAGCTTTACTGCCTTCAATTGGAATTCTAAAAAGATTGAAAATATTTATATAAATTTAATTTCATTAATAGGTATTTGCTCTTTAGGGCTGGTTACTTCTGAACTTTTATCAAAAGCTAATTTAATCAGTATGCTTTTTTCAGTAACAATTGGATCCCTTATTACTGCTCTTGTTTTTTTTTCAATGATTCTAGGGCATTGGTATTTGAATGTGATTCAACTTCCAATAAAATTTCTTTTTAATTCGACATTAGCTCTAACTGTTTGTCTCTTAATAAGGTCAATTTGGGACATAGTTTATTTATCAATTAATTTTCATATTGATCAATACGGACTTAAATACAGCTTATGGTCATTTTTAATTAAGTTTGACGGATTTTTAATGTTAGCAGGTCTTTTAATAGGAATAATATTTCCTCTTATTATAAACTTTTTAGCTTTTAAGTCAATTAGACTCCAAGCTACACAAAGCGCAACTGGCCTTTTATACGTTTCAATTGTTTCAATATTATTTGGGGATTTAATTTTCAAGTTTTATTTATTACAGTATGGCTTTACTCTTTGAATCAGGTTTATTGTAAAGAATGTGAAAAATGTTTTAATGATGAATCACTGAAAAAATGTAGAAATTGCAAAAATAATAAATTAATTCAAATTGATCCGAGCTTTTTATTATGCCCGGTTTGTGGATGTAAAGATTTATATATTAAAAAAAATTTTAATCAAGCTCTAGGCTGTCTAATAATAATAATAGGTGCAGTTTTTGTACCATTTACGTACGGATTAAGCTTGCTGTTCCTAGCATTGATTGATTTTATTATTTATAAAAAAATAAGTAATTGTATTCAATGTTATAAATGTAAACTAGAATTTAAGAATGCTAAATTTAATAGAAATTTTATGCCATTTGATCATCACGTCGCTGAAATATATGAAAAATAGGGTTCAATAAAGATTGTGATAAATGTCTATTAAAGTTAATTTCGCGAGTTTATGCATTGAACTACTATATGAAACAAATATCAAGAAAAAAAATATTAGATAATAACATTCCCGATCATATTGCTATAATTATGGATGGCAATGGAAGATGGGCAAAAGAAAAAAAACTTCCCAGATTGGCTGGCCACAATGAAGGAATCAATTCTGTTCGTGAAATCGTACGCATCTGTGGGGAAATTGAAGTAAAGTATTTAACATTATACACCTTTTCTAATGAAAATTGGCTTAGGCCTTCAAAAGAAGTTTCTGCAATTATGTCCCTTCTAATGAAAACTATTTCAAAAGAAATTATTAATCTTCATAAAAACAATGTTCGATTCAATGCAATTGGAGATTTAAAGTCTTTGCCCAAAGAATCATTTGATAGAATTAATGATGGAATCCTCATGACTAAGGAAAATACAGGTTTAAATTTAACATTAGCTCTGAGTTATGGAGGAAGACAGGAACTAATCTCTGCCGTCAAGAGTATTATAAAAAAATTTATGGACAAACCTCAACAATATGATATGATTGATGAAAAAGAATTTAAGGAACATCTCTACACAAGTGATATGCCTGACCCAGACTTATTGATTAGAACAGGCGGTGAAAAAAGGATTAGTAATTTTCTACTATGGCAAATAGCTTACACTGAACTATTCATGACAGACGCATATTGGCCTGACTTTAGAGAAGAATTATTGATGAAAAGTATTTTTGATTTCCAAAGTCGACAAAGAAGATTTGGCAAAACTGGAGACCAGGTGTCATTATGAGGTTTTTCCTATTATTTATTATGTCAATATTTGCTTTTTCACAGCAACAACAGTCTTTTAATCTGAGCGAAATAAATATCGATGGAAACTATTCAACTAGCGATAACATGGTTTTATACACTGCAGGATTACAAAAAGGTCAAGAGGTTTCTGCGGATGATTTCAGGCGATCTATTAAAAGATTATGGCAGCTAGGTGTGTTCGAGGACGTCCAAATATACTTTGATGGAGAATTAGGGGATGGAATTAAAATTACAATCGAGGTTAAAGAATCACCTGTTCTAAATGAGGTTGTTTTTAAGGGGAATAAGAAGCTTAAAGATAAAAAACTCTTGGAGGAACTTGACTTTCAAAAAGGTATGAGAATTAAGCCCAACCTAATATCGAATTCTATCAGAACATTGAAAAAACTTTATTTAGATGATGGCTATTACTTGGCAGATATTAAGGCTTCTTTAAATTCCAAATCAAATGAAAGTACTGATATCGTTTTTACAATTAAAGAAAATAAAAAAGTTAAAATCAAAGAAATTCAAATAATTGGGAATGAAAACAATTTTGGATGGTTGGCTACTAGGTCGTGGCTTCCAATCCCGCAATACTTAAAAAATAGGCTTTCATTAAATAAGCTTAAAAGTCAGTTAAAAGAAACAAAAATCAGAACTTGGTGGAGATTTTGGGCCTCAGGGTTTGATGATAATAAATTTGAAGAAGATTTGGATTTGCTAAGTACATTTTATCAAGATGCTGGATATAAAGATATTTTAATAACAAGCGATACTGCTTTTTATAGCCCCCAAAAAGATGGATTAATTGTTCAAATCCAACTTTCTGAAGGACCTAAATATAGATTTAGAAACATTTCATGGGATGGTAATGAGCTCTATGAAAAAGAACTCCTAGAAGAAGTTTTGGATATTAAAAAAGGCGATACCTATAACAAAAAAATGTTTGAAGAATCAGTTTTTCAAAACGTTCAAGGCTTATACATGGACAGGGGTTATTTATACAGCTCCATCGAGCCATTATTTACCCCTGCTGGATTAGACGAATTAGATGTTCATTTTTCTATTACTGAAAATAATGAGGTTTTCATTAGAAACATTAATATATATGGCAATGATAAAACCAGAGAAAATGTAATTAGAAGAGAGCTCGATGTGTATCCAGGAGATCTTTTCAGAAGAACATTGCTTATGAGAAGCATGAGAAAGCTACATGTTTTAAATTATTTTGACCCTACAACTCTTTCACCAAATGTAGTGCCGGTTGATGAAGATGAAATAGATTTAGATATATCTTTAGTCGAAAAATCTTCAGATAAAGCAAGTGCAAATATTGGATTTACAGGCATATACGGAATGACGGGTGGGGGCAATCTAGAGTTCAATAATTTTGCTGGCAGAGGCCAAACGCTTTCGTTTGGTTTTGATGTTGGCACCCAAATATCCGTTTACAATAATTATGGCCAACCTGGCAAGTACGAAAGTTTTCATTTGCGTTTTGTAGATCCAATGTTTAATGATACTCCAAATAGAGTAGGCTTTTCTTTATTTTATCAGTACCGAGGTCAAGGCAATTCCTATTATTTTTATCCATTTGACCAAATTAGAAGAGGTGGGTCCGTTCAATGGGGTAGAAGATTAAAATGGCCTGACGATTATTTTAGAGCATGGTGGGAGTTAGAATATATTCAAAATGAATACAAAGGGGAGGAAAGTGTTCTTAGTGATTACGTTGGCAATTTCAGGAAATCTACTGGAATTAGCATTTCGCAATCATTTAGTAGAAATAGTCTTGATAGAGCCGAATTCCCAACTCAAGGCTCAAATGCTTCTTTGATATCAAAGTTCTCAGGAGGTATTTTGCGTGGAGATGAGCATTTTCACAAACATGTTTTGTCCTTGGATTGGTATACCCCTACATTTTGGAAATTTGTATTGACAAGTTCTATAAAAATTGGTACCATCAAAATGTTAGATGTGAAAAATAGCAATGAATGGATTCCACCCTATGAAAGATTCATAATGGGGGGTAATGGAATACCATACGGTACAATGTTGAGAGGGTATCCAGATAATTCAGTTGGACCTTTGACATCTCAAGGAAGAAGTTTTGGGGGCAACACAATGATTAAATATACAACAGAGTTTAGATTCCCCTTTTCTGAAAACCCTGTTGTATATGCTATGTTGTTTGCAGAAGCTGGTAGCGTTTGGAATGATAGTCAATTGATGCATTCTCTTGCACTGGAAAGGAAGAACCCGCTTGATCTCAAGAGATCGGCTGGTATCGGAATTAGGTTTTTTATGCCAATGATTGGAATGTTAGGCTTTGACATGGGGTATGGTTTTGATGATATTTCAGGAGATAGAAAGCCGCAGGGTTGGGAATATACTATTATATTTGGAAGATGATTTAATACTAAGGAGTTTGTTTTGGTTAGAATAATGATTACAAAATATTTTTTAATTTCTTTAATGCTATCGACATTTATTTTGTCACAAAATAAATTTGGTTTTGTTCAATCAGATAGAATAAGAGCAGAATATGAAGAGTTTAAAGAAGCTGAGGGTCAGCTGATGTTAGAATATCAACAAATAAATGCTCAATTTAATAACATGGTAGTTCAGCTGGACAGTATAAAAAAAGCTTTTGAGTCACAAAGATTAATGAGTAGTCCAGATTGGAGAAAAGAGAAAGAGGCAGAAATTCAATCTCGGGAAGCTTCTATTCAAAGATTTCAAGTGAGCATGGTAGGGCCTGAAGGCGAGCTTTCTAAGAGACAACAAAAGCTCGAATTTGATATTTTATCAAAAGTTAAAAGAGCGGTTGATAAAGTTGCCGCATCAAAAAAAATAGATTTTATCATTGATGGTTCAACATCTTTGCTTTATGGTAATCCGACCTATGACTTAACTGATGACGTTTTGTTTGAGTTGCGTAAATATCAAGTTTCTGGCAAAGAAGAAAAGAAATAATAGTATCTAAGATTAACGGTTAATTCGCTTGACTCTTCTAAAAGATATAGCAAGCATGATTGATGGTATTTTGGTAGGGGATGGAAATTTGAAAATCTCCAATATCTGTACAATTCAAAAAAGTACTTCTGGCTCTATTGCTTTTTTTTACAATGAAAAATACTCAAATTATCTTGCATTATCTAAAGCATCTGCAATTATTGCAACAAAAAAAGATTTCATTAAGAACGATGGTATTATAGTTAAGAGCCCTCAACTAGCCTTAATTAAAGTTCTCAAACATTTCAAGATAAATACTCCAATGCAGAGAGGTGTCCACAATTCTGCAGTTATTGGTAAAAATGTTACTATAGAAAAAAATGTAAATATTGGTCCCTTTACAGTTCTAGAAGACAATGTTAAGATAAAAAGCGGAAGCACCATTGGATCGAATTGTTTTGTGGGCTATGGCACAACTATAGGGGTTAATACAAAGATAATGAGCAGTGTTAACATATATTCATTAGTCAAAATAGGAAGCAATTGCATTATTCATTCAGGATCAGTGATTGGTGCAGACGGTTATGGATTTTATACCCATAATGATATGCATCATAAAATACCTCAAAACGGTAAGGTAAATGTTGGCAATGATGTAGAAATTGGTGCAAATTGCACAATTGATAGAGGTACTATTGATAACACCTTTATTGGGGATATGTGTAAATTTGATAATGGAGTTCAGATTGGGCACAATGTTGAAATCGGGAAAGGTTGCTTGTTGACTGCGCATGTTACTATTGCAGGGAGCTCAAAAATTGGAGACTTCTGTATTTTTGGCGGTCAATCTGGTGCAATTGATCATGTTACAATTGGTGACCGTGCAATTTTTGCATGCTATACAGTAGCAATGAAAAATTTACCTGGAGGTAAAACTTATTCAGGGTCCCCAGCAAGAGAGATAAAAGAAAAGAATCGTAGAGATGCAACATTTACTGAAGTAAAAATCTTAAAAAACAAAATCAAAAAATTTGAATTAGAATATTTAAACAAATAATGAGTCAAGTTAAATATCAGAGAACAATTGCTACGGAAACATCATGCACAGGCGTGGGTTTACATACTGGTGTTGAAACCACAATTACCTTTAAACCTGCCTCTGAAGACTTTGGTATAAGATTTAAAAGAATGGATGTGCAAGGTTGCCCAGAAATAAAAGCCGATATTGACCATGTAGTTGATATCTCGAGAGGAACAACGATTGAGGAAAATGGTGTTCGTATTCATACTGTTGAACATGCTTTAGCAGCATGCGTAGGTATTGGCTTAGACAATGTATTGATTGAACTTACTGAAAAAGAACCTCCTGTTATGGATGGAAGTTCTATAGATTTTGTTGAAGCTTTATTAAAGGCAGGCATTATTAAACAAAATCAGCCCCGCAACTACCTTCATATTGATGAAGCGGTAGGCTACACTGACCCTAAAAGAGGTGTTGATATTCACATTATGCCATCTGATCAGTTTAGAGTAACATTTATGGTTGATTATAAGTTCAAGACGATTGGGACGCAATTCACTACAATGGATGAATTAGAAAAGAATTTTGCAAAAGAAATAGCACCGGCAAGAACGTTTTGTTTTTTAAGTGAAGTAGAAAACCTTAAGGAAGATGGATTAATAAAAGGTGGTAATTTGGATAATGCCGTTGTCATTGTAGACAAAGAAATCGATCAATCTGAAGCAGATAACCTAAAATCACTCTTTGGCATTAAAAAAGAAATTAGTCTAGGGGCAAACGGTACTCTCAATGGGAAAAAACTTAGATTTGATAACGAACCAGTTAGGCATAAAGCATTGGATTTAATTGGTGATTTAGCATTGCTTGGAATGCCTTTAACAGGGCATGTGATTGCATCAAAAAGCGGGCATGCAGCTAATGTGGAATTAGTCAAAAAAATTAAAAAAGCTTATCAAAAAAAGATAGCGCAACAATTACCAACGCAAAACGTTTTTAAAAGTGCAATGTTTGATATTAATTCAATCTTGGGCTTATTGCCGCATCGCTATCCTTTCGTTTTAGTTGATAGAATAGTAGACATTGTTCCTAATAAAAGCTTAACTGCATTCAAAAACGTTACTTTCAATGAACCTTTTTTTCAAGGCCATTTCCCTAATCAACCTGTTATGCCAGGCGTTTTAGTTTTAGAAGCAATGTGTCAGGCGGGTTGCTTTTTAGTTTTGAATAGTGTCAAAAACCCTATGGAAAAAAATATGTTTTTTTCCTCTCTATCTGAAGCCAAGTTTCGCCATCCAATTATACCTGGAGACCGATTAAGATTTGAAATGAAATTGGCCAAATTCAGGCTCAGCACTGCGTTGCTTGATGGGAAGGCTTATGTTGACGATAAACTTGTTGCTGAGGGGCTTTTAAAGGCTACGGTAGTGGATCGTTTAAAAGTATAGCATTATTTCAATTCATCCTAGCTCAATAATTTCAAATAATGCCGAAATAGGCTCTAATGTTCACATAGGTGCATATAATGTGATTGAGGCTGATGTTAAGATTGGTAATAACTGTTCTATTGGCAACCATAACACAATTTGCAGTGGAACTACTTTAGGGTCAAACTGTACTATTTATCATAATAATTCAATTGGTGAAGCACCTCAGGACATGAAATATAATGGTGAAAAAACATTTACAATCATTGGCGAAAATGTAATTATTAGAGAATCAGTTACAATAAATAGAGGGACGACTGCGCTTGGACAGACTGTAATTGGAGATAACGTTTTATTGATGGCATGTACTCATGTTGCTCATGATTGTATTGTGGGAAATAACACAATCATGGCGAATCTTGCAACATTGGGGGGTCATGTTGAAATAGGCGAGTGGGCTAATATTGGAGGAGGTGTAGTTATTCATCAATTTGTTAAGATCGGTGAACAGTCTTTAATCGGAGGCGGTTTTTGTGCTAAACAGGACGTACCTCCTTACGTTGTTGTCGCTGGCCATCCTTTGAGATTTATTGGAATAAATAAAATTGGTTTAACTCGACGTGGCTTTTCTGAAGATAAAAGACTATTAATAAAAAAAGCCTATAGACAATTCTTTGTTTCAAAAAAGAATCGCGGCCAGGCCCTCAGTTCAATTAAGAACAATCTTGACAAAACAGATGAAATAAAAAAAATCATTAATTTTATTGAAAACAGTGAACGTGGTATAATTTAAATTTTTATAATGAACATTAATAAAATATGTATTGTAGTTCATTTTTCTTCCTGTTTTGTCTTTTCTCAGTGGTCCTCTTTTCAAATTGAAAATATGAATAATGATGATTCATATAAAACAAATGGATTGGCTGCGTTAATTTCTTCGTTTCAATACTACCCTTTTGACGATGAAAGCAACTTTCATTTTGGCTCATCTATTTCTGGAGAAATATCTACAGCTAGATATGCTCCTCATACATTTGCTTTTGTTAAATTAACTTGGAACTTAATATTGAGAGGAAGAATGTCTGGATTTTCTACTGAAAAGGGCGCAGCTCAGTTGTTTGGTTGGGGAATGTCGTTAAATCCTGGAAGCGCTGAATCTCCTGCGAACTGGATGGTTTCGATTGATTCTGGATTCTTTAGAGGTCATAATCAAATCAATCTTTCAGCCTTGAAATTCTCGATAGATCGTTTTTTTCTTATTAATGACAAGTCAAAGTTTATTTACGGAATATCGATGAACTCTATCAATAATTCAAAATATATTAATGGCAAGGGGTTTTCAAGCAGGACAGCTTATCAGATAAATCAAATAAATACAGGTATAATGAGAAGCATCAAAAACATGATATTGTCTGTAAATTTGTCAACAAACAATAAATCTAACTACTTATCTTTTTCTATCTTTAAAGGCATATGAAAAAAAAAATAACAATTCTAGGTTCAACAGGTTCAATTGGAGTTAATGCTCTTAATGTAATCAATAATCTTGAAATTGATATAGTTGGGTTAAGCGCAAACACTAATTCGCAATTATTGATTGAGCAGGCTAAAAAGTTTCAACCTAAATCGGTATCAATAGTTGATGAGGATGCTTACTTAATTGTTAAGGATGCTTTAAAAAATACATCAATTGATGTATTGTGTGGTAGAAATGGATTGTTGGAGATTTCATCAAGAGATGATGTTGATTTAGTCCTAAATGCCCTAGTTGGTTCTTCTGGAATGTTGCCAACAGTTTATGGTATTAGAGCTGGTGCAGATATTGCCTTGAGTAATAAAGAAAGCTTAGTGATGGCTGGCAAGATCATTGAAAGGGAAAGAAAAAAAACAAATGTGAATATTTTCCCCATTGATAGCGAGCATTCAGCTATATGGCAATGTTTGGTTGGAGAATCGAAAGAGGAAGTAAAAAGATTGATCCTAACAGGTAGTGGTGGCCCATTCAGAGAAAAGAAAATTTCTACATTCAAGGATATTAAACCCGAGGACGCATTAAAACACCCCAATTGGGAGATGGGTAAAAAAATTACTATAGATTCAGCATCAATGATGAATAAGGGATTGGAGGTCATTGAGGCCGTCTGGTTGTTTGAAATGGATCCACAGAAAGTTGATATCGTAGTTCACCCTCAATCCATCATTCATTCCATGGTTGAGTTTGATGATACTTCTGTTAAAGCGCAGCTGGGCTTACCTGATATGAAAATTCCTATTCAATACGCATTATCTTATCCAAATCACATTGAAACAAATTGGGAACCTTTAGACCTTGTAAAGATTAAATCATTAACATTTGAAAATGTCAATTACGAAAGATTTCCATGTATCAAACTTGCATACGAATCATTGAACCGAGAAGGAACTTCACCATCTGTTCTAAATGTCGCAAATGAACAAGCAGTATATAGATTTTTAAATAAAGAAATTGGTTTTATGGAAATACCAAAATTAATTGAAATTGCTATGGATAATCATGATTGGACTGAAGACCCTAGTATCGATGACATTTTGTCTCTGGAAGTTTGGACTACAAATTTTGTAAAATCATTTTCAAGTAAATATATAAAATAATTTAAATTAATGATATGATATCTTCTATTTTACCAGCCTTATTGCTTATTGGAGCAGTTGTATTTATTCATGAGTTGGGACATTACCTAGCTGCCCGTTCAATTGGAGTAAAGGTTGAAAAGTTTTCTGTTTGTTTTGGGCCACGAATTTTTGCATTTACTTCAGTTAAAGATGGTTGGGATTTTAAATTATTTTTTTATAGAAAAAATGAAGAAGGGAAAATAGCATGGGACCCTATTTTTTCTAAATTCTTTAGTCAAAGTGGCAGAAAAGGTTCAAAAACCGAATACTGCCTATCTTTAATTCCTTTGGGGGGTTATGTAAAAGTAGCAGGTATGCTAGATGAGAGCTTAGATACAAAAATAAGCAATAAATCATACGAGCTTATGAGTAAATCCAGACCTAAGCAAGTTTGGTTCATGAGCGCTGGAGTAATAATGAATGCGATCTTAGCATTTGTTATATTTACTGGATTAACACTTCAAAACGGGAAACCAGTGCCTATTGAAGGTGCAATGATCGTTGGAGATGTTATGGAAGACTATCCAGCATCATTAGCAGGAATTCAAAAGGATGATCAGATTATTGCTATCGAAAACCTTCAAATCAATTCTATTCAAGACATGCAAAATGCGTTGAAGGGCAAAATGGATAAACCTATCACTGTGACTTACATTAGAGATTCAGAGACATTCAATAAGGTGATTAGCCCCAAAAGTCACATAGATCCCCAATCAGGAGAAACTAAAGCGATACTAGGGATTAGCCAAGCTGTTGAAATTGTACCAGCATCACTTTACGAAAGTATTCAGACAGGATATGAAAGAACAGTATTCGGGTTTAGCCTTGTAACCTTGTCGATCAAGATGCTTGCCTCTGGAGAAGCCTCCTTAAAGGAGTTAGGTGGACCATTAATGATTGGTGGTTTAGCTGCTCAAACTGCTAAGCAGGGATGGTCTCCCTATCTTAGTCTAATGGCATTAATTAGTTGTAATTTAGCTTTTTTGAATATATTACCTATACCAGGTCTAGACGGTGGGCATATATTTATTACCACTATTGAAGGTATTATTAGGAGACCGTTAAGTTTGAAATTGAGGATGGCAATACAACAATTTGGAATGGTATTGCTACTTATGTTAATGGCCACTGTGATGATAAATGATATTGGTAGGCTTTTTGGCGGTTAGTTTACACTAATAAGATCTAACTTCATGGATCCAAATTTCATCTTTATTTGAATTTTAATCGGCAACCTTTTTTCTGAATCACTGATCCATATTTTCATATCACCTTCATTTTTTAGCAGGCTTTTTCCTTGGTGAAATGGTTTAACAATATAGCAATTGAATGAACCGATTTTAGATTTAATTTCTTCTTTTCCTGATACTATTAGTTTGTATTTTATTTTCTTTTCACCATTAAAATAATCAAATGAAAGAATATTATCATTTTTTAATGAGACGGTCCTTAAATAATAAAACATTGAAAAGGGGTCCCATGATCTAAATGGTAATTTTATTTTCTCATTGTCATTTATCACAGCAATTGATTCATCATAATTAAACGTTATTTTGCTCTTTTTTTTATAAAGTCCTTCATTAATTATCTTATTCACTTTGTGTGTGTAAAATTCTTTTTCATCGATCCAAAGTTGAATACTGTCCCTTATTTTAAACAATCTATCTGCCAAGCCTTCAGTATTTGCGAGGAAAGACACCAAATAAGTCTGTTTGTTGTTAATTTGTTCTAGGCTATTAACATTAAGTTCAGCTTTTCCAACAGATATAGAATTAAAATTTACAGAAAACTCTAACTTTTCATTAATTTTAAACGGCGGGTTCGACTTACCAGCGCTTATTAAGAATATAAAAATAATTATTTTTCTAATGCTCTTCATCTAATCTGAATGGGCTTTGATTCTTTTAGTTCATATATTTTTGAACCCGCTGAATTATTAATTTTTCCATCATCGATCAAAAGGTCAATGCCATCTCCAAAAATTTCAATTATCTTTTTTGGATCATTCAATGGCTGCTCCCCACTTCGATTTACAGAGGTGGTAGTAATTGGCTTGTCGTATTTTTTTGAGATATCATAACAATATTTATGTTTTGGTATTCTTACTCCAAGCGTAGTATTGTTCCTACCTAATATTTTGTTTGAAACAATACTTTTTTTTGCATCAAGTATTAGAGTGGACGAGCTATCTAAAATTTTTTTTGCAATTTCTATATCTTTTTCTTTTATATTTGTCCACGACATTGCTTGTTCAAAAGCATATGCTATCACACTCATTGGTGATTGTCTATTCTTTAATTTGTTAATTCGCTCTATAGCATAATTATTGTTTGCATTAACGCCAAATCCATAGAGAGTATCAGTTGGGTATACTATCACTCCACCTTTTTTTAAAATATTAAAAGATTTCTCAACAGCTAAAGGATCCTCTGACTTAACTATATGCGGAATCATTGTTTAATCTTTCCATTTATTGTGAAACCAAAAATAGTGACTAGGGTTTTTATGAACAAAATTTTCTAGTTTTGATGTGTAATCCTGAGTTATGCTCTCAACGGATGATTCTTTGGTTGTTTTAATTTTTTTAAATGTTATTCGAACCTTGTCTTCATTATAGATTTCCAGCACAGAGAAAATTATAGGAGCTTTTGTACGCAAATGAAAAATAGCTGCGCCTTTCGGTGTAGAGGAAGAATGATTAAAAAAATTTACCTTAACACCTTTTTGTTTGGCATTTTGATCACTTGCAAGTATTAGGATTTCTCCATTATTTAGGGCGTTGTAGGAGACATCTAGTGATGATCTTCTGTAAATGTGATTTATTCCGTAAGACTCTCTCTTTTCTTTAAAAAAGAGATCAGCGCCTAAATTTTTTTGTTTCTGGATTATTCCCCAAATTTTATATTTATTCAAACCTAGCCACGATCCCCATAATTCCCAAATTCCAAAATGCCCAGTTACAAGTATAACACCTTTTTTCTCTTTGATAGCATCATCAAGATAGTGTTTTCCTTTTATATCAAAGATTGTATCCGATATTGATGCAGGTAAAGCCATTAGGTCTACAAAATTTCGACATGATACATAGTATAGATCTTTTAAAGTTTTTTTATAAAAACTTTTATTCCTATCAGGGAACGCCTTTTTGATATTTAATGCGGCCATTTTTTTTCTTATTGGCAAGAAATAATAAATAAAAGAACCCATCCTACGACTGAAACGAATTCTATTAGAAAAGGATTTTTTCTGAAGCCATTTTGAAAAAATATTAAGGAAGTGGTAAGTGAGCTTATGTGCAAATTTCATTTTCAATATTTTAGGGTCGTTTATCATATTCAGAAATTAGCTAGATTTTATTTCATCATCATTGTTTATGTAGAGGATAATAGAGTAATTTTAAAGTATGATTAAATCTATAATTATCATTTTTGCATCCTACACGACTTTTCTTTCTAGTCAAACGGTATATCGAGTGCCTATTTCTAATACTATTGATTTAGGATTGCCTCCTTATGTGGTTAGAAGCATTGAGCAAGCAGAGGAGAACAATGCTTCAGCAATTATCTTTGATATCGATACTTTTGGAGGCCGTCTGGATGCCGCAACGCAAATAAAGGATGCTATATTAGATACAAAAATACCAACAGTCGCATTCATAAATCGCAGAGCTATATCTGCTGGAGCGCTGATTTCATTATCTTGTGAAAAGATTGTCATGACAAAAGGAGCAACAATTGGTGCTGCAACCGCAGTTGATATGTCAGGCAAAAAAGCCTCTGAAAAGGTAATCAGTTACATGCGTGAAGAAATGGCTGCCACTGCCGAAAGCAGAGGAAGAAATTCGGATATAGCTAAAGGCATGGTCGATGAAGAATTATCTTTTAAAAAAGCATTTGTGAATGGCGATTCTATTGATGCAAAAGATATAGATGGAAGCAAAAAAGGTAAGCTCATTACTCTATCTACAGATATGGCTATTAAGTATGGGATAGCAGATGCAGAAAAAGAAAATATTGATGAAATATTAGATTATATTTCTCTCTCTGGAGCTGAAATTAAAAATTTAAAAGAGAATTGGTCGGAATCAATCGTGCGTTTCCTTACAAATCCAGTAGTTGCATCTTTATTGACAACTTTTGGTTTTTTAGGGATACTCTTTGAATTACAAAGCCCAGGATGGGGGATACCTGGATTTGTTGGTTTG
>CENX01010302.1_pt1 | contig 28188 bp, 18 predicted proteins | sample 361321 | NCBI WGS metagenome assembly CENX01 (sample SAMEA2619678, study PRJEB7988) | marine metagenome | isolation source: saline water (ENVO:00002010), including | reverse complement strand
TGATTGATCTTTATTAGTATCAACACCCTTTTTTATTGATAATTCTTGATGGTCAATTCTTGCATAATGACCTGTTGCTATATAATATGCATCAAATTTATTTGCTTGCTCTATTAATTTTCCCCATTTAACATGTGAGTTGCATTTTACGCAGGGGTTAGGTGTTCTTCCTTTTAAATATTCATCAGTGAAATCATCAACAACATACTTTTTAAATGAGTCTATTTCATCAATTGTATAATGATGAACACCCAATCTATCACAAATCATTTTTGCGCCATTGATTGCTTCTGTAGAATTACAATGACTATTTTTTCTTAGCTTGGTTACCGGATCAATGGTTTCCCATAGTTTTAATGTAATTCCAATGGTCTCATATCCCATTTCATTTAATTTTGTGATTGCGACTGAACTATCGACACCACCGGACATAGCAACTAAAACACGATTTTTATTTAGCATTCAAATTACTCTTATTTATAATAGATGTAATAGCTTTAGATAGTCCATTAATATCATTCTCAGTTAAATTTTTCCCAAAAGATATTCTAACCGTTCTTTGAGCTAAGTTTTGATCCATTTTTATTTCTTGTAATGTCGTTGATGTTTTTACGGAGCCAGATGAACATGCAGAGCCACCTGATATTGCATATCCTTTCATGTCTAAGGCAATTACTAGGTCTTGACTTAAGATATCATGAAAAGTTATATTTAAAATTCCACCGATCAGATTCTTACCATTAACTGTATATTTTATATTTTCATTTTTTAAATTATTCAAAAATAAAGATTCAAGTTTAGATAATTTTTTATGCCAGTCTTGACAATCTTTTACAGCAAGTTCAAGCGCAATCGCCATTCCATGGATGTAAGAAATATTTTCTGTACCAGGTCTCAAATCTTTTTCCTGGCCACCACCAAAGTATGTTGGCATTAGATTTACTCCATTTCTCATGTAAAGCGCACCTATACCTTTTGGCCCATAGAACTTGTGTGCAGATAAGCTTAATAAGTCGATTTTAGTATTTCTTAGAGTAATATTCTTTTTTCCAATTGATTGAACTGCGTCAGTGTGAAATAAAACTCCCATATCATTAGTTGTTTGGGATATTTCTTCTATCGAGTTTTCAGTTCCAAGCTCATTATTTACATGCATCACTGAAACTAATTTAGTGTTTTCTTTTATAGCACTTTTAATTTCATTACAATTAATAATTCCATTCTGATCAGGTTTAATATATGTAACCTCAACACCTTTTAATTCAAGTTCATGGGCAGTTTTAAGTACTGCTGGATGTTCATAACTTGTAGTAATTAAATGATCACCTTTGTTCAGTAAACCTAGCATTGCAATATTATTGCTTTCTGTGCCACATCCAGTAAATATAATTTCACTTAAATCACATCCAAGAAGATTCGCTATTTTAAGTCTCGATCTTTCAATTATTGCTCTAGATTCTTGGCCAAATTTATGAATGCTTGAAGGGTTCCCAAAAACGGTAGATGAAATTTTATTCATTTCAACTATTACATTTTCATTTAATGGAGTTGTTGCAGCGCTATCACAATAAATCATTTTCATGTACTTAATTTATTAAATATTTTTCAAAAAAATATTAAATAACAGGCTCAGGGACTTCATTGGGTATAAAAATTTCCATACCTTCTCTGGCTGATACTGTATTGGTGAATTTGCTTTGAGCGTCTTTTTCAATTTTTTCGAGAATTGAATTAGAATGGTCAGGATTGTGATGGAATAAAACTAACTTTTTTACTTGAGCTTGCAAAGCAAGGTCTGTACATTGCTCCCATGAGCTATGTCCCCATCCTTTATACTTGTGCATTTGTTCAGGGGTGTATTGTGCATCATGAATTAGGATATCAGTTCCTTTTGCAATATCAATAATATTTTGATTTAAGTGACTACTGGGATGTTCACAATCTGTAGCATAGGTAATAGAAAAACGATCATATTCTACACGTAAAGTATTTGCTCCACCTGGATGACCATGCTTGCATGTAATTATTTGAAGATTTTCATTAATTTTTATTTTACCTAAAGAATAATGCTTAAAATTTATTTTTGCATTAAGCATATCTAAGCTAACTGGCCAAAAGCTTGGATCTAAAAATGCTTCAAATTTAGTTTTAATTTCATCATCACTTTTTCCAGGCGCATAAATATTGATATTAAATTTATCTATAAATAAAGGAACAAACATTAAAAAGCCAAGTATATGGTCATAGTGATAATGACTTAAAAATATATTAATATCTTTAACATTTGATTTTTCTTTGATTAGAGAGTTTCCAAAATTTCTTAGTCCTGTTCCCATATCAAGCAATATTAGATCATCATTAGATGTTCTAACTTCCACACATGAGGTTTCACCTCCAAAGGATCCATTTAATTCAGGAATTGGAAATGAGCCTCTAGCTCCCCAGATTTTAATTTTCAATTTATTCATTAATTTTATGCCAATAAATTTTATAAGGATTAAAATATATCCATATATTTCTTGTTACACAAATAAAATAAATTTTGTTCTAGAATTATTGTTTTTAGTATATAACTTATATATATGAATATTGTTCGAACAAAGATTGTTGCTACGATAGGTCCTTCTTGGTCTTCAAAATCTATGATTGAAAAAATGATTATTGCTGGCACGAATGTCGTGAGAATAAATATGTCACATTATAACCCTGATTTTAACTTGCCTTTAATTATTAAACAAATTAGAAAAGCCTCTAAGGCTCAAAATAAAAGCATAGCCATCCTTATGGATTTACCTGGACCTAAAATTCGAACAGCTAACAAAGATATAATATCGATTAAAAGAGGTAAAGAGTATACTCTTGGAGCTGAATCTGACATTCCAATTAACACACAATTGAAGTTTAATAAAATTAGGAATAATGCTAAAGTTAAAATTGATGATGGCAAACTATCATTTAAAGTAGTAAAGAAAATGACAGCATCTAAAATTAGAATTAAAGCTTTAAATAGTGCAAAAATCTACACCAGGAAAGGTGTCAATATCTCTGGATTAGATATTGGGTTACCTTCAATAAGTAAACAAGATCTTAAGTATGTTAAGCTTGCTTCTGAATTAGACGTAGATTGGATTGCATTAAGCTTTGTACAATCAGAGTTGGACAGAGAACCAGTTGATAAATTATTTAAAAGATTAAAGAAAAATATTCCACTTATTGCTAAAATTGAAAAGCCAGAGGCTGTTGAAAATATTGATTCAATAATTGATTCCTTTGATGGCATTTTAATTGCTAGAGGAGATTTGGGCCTTGAAATGGAACTTGAAAAAGTACCCTCTTTGCAAAAAAAGATAATTAAAAAATGTAATGAGAAGTGCAAACCTGTAATTACAGCAACTCAGATGCTTGAGTCTATGATAAAAAGCCCTTTGCCCACAAGAGCAGAAGTTAACGATGTTGCGGGTGCAATATATGATGGGTCTGATGCAATTATGCTATCTGGTGAAACAGCTATCGGTAAATTCCCCTTGGAATCTATAAGAATGATGAAATCTATTACTACTAATGTAGAGAAAGAAATTATGGAAAATGATGGATTTAATCGATTGGTTAGGACCCCGGAAAAAAATAATCCTAAAAAATCAATATGTTATTCAGCCTTTCAAATGTCTGAGGATTTATCTATAAAAGTTATGGTAGTAATGACAGAATCTGGAAATACTGGAAATACATTATCTAGTTTTAGGCCCAGTTCTGTAATTATAGCAATGACGCCAAGAGAAAATGTATATAGAAGATTGTCATTATCGTGGGGAATCCTTCCAGTGAAGGTCAAAAAATTTAGGTCGACGGATCAGATGCTTGATTTTAATAAAAAGTTCCTTATTGATAATAATATTATAAAAAAAGATGATATGTTTGTTATGACAGCTGGAGTACCAGTAGGAATAACAGGAACTACGAATATGATAAAAATTGAGAGAGTTGAATGAAAAAAGCCCAAGCAAATTTTTTATTTTTATGTCTATCTTCAATTTTTATAGCTTCTCTAGTTTCTTGCAACTTAATCTTTCAAAAATTTTTTCAAATTGATATCTGGGTTCCTTTCTTGGGTATATACACATTTCAACAGTCTGTGGGCTTACTGCCATATCCTATTACCTTTATTGTAACTGATATTATTTCAGAGTTATATGGAAAACAAAAAGCTAATCAGGTAGTTACTGCTGGACTAATAGCCTCATTATTTATGTTATTAATTGTTACGGTGTCAGACAAAATACCTTCCGCCCCATTCGGAGTTGGAAGCGAGGTGTTTAGTCAAGTTTTTGGGTTATCTTCTGCAGCTGTTTTTGCATCAATGATGGCATACCTGTTTGCTCAGTATATTGATGTAAGATTATTTCATTTTTGGAAAAGACTCACAAATGGAAAGCATCTTTGGCTACGAAATAATGCCTCAACTGTCTTTTCACAATTAGTTGACACTTCTGTTGTTTTGTTCTTATTATGTTACTTTAGTGTTATTGAATGGAATATGTTTTTTCAATTACTTTTAAATGGCTTCTTGTTTAAGGTCTTGTTTGCAGCATTGGATACTCCCATCATTTACATAATCCTTTATTATGCTCGTAATTATTTTAATTTAAAATTTGGTGAAGAATTACGTTAATCCAGTAAAATACAAACTGTAACAACATGTAAATTTTAAAATTTACTAAGAGCATTTAATCTTTTTTTTTATTATATTTCTATTGAATTTTATTTCAAACAAAAATAATGGAGGAACGAAATGAATACATTAATGAAAATGTTTTCAGTGTGTTTGTGTTTCTGTACTTTAGTTTTTGCAAGTGCAGATATTAAAACCGGTGAAAAATTAATTAAAGCTGATGAATCAAAGGGATTAATCGGTAAAACTGTAGTTAGTGAAAGTTCAAGCAGAGGTGTTTGCGATGAATCTTTTTCTGTAACTGGATATGGAGATCTAAATGGTAATGGAAGTTTAGAGCTTTGCTACACAGACGGAACAGGTTTCTTCAATTTTGCTTGGGATGGTGGTTGCACTGCTCTAACATTAACCGGATCTGATGGAGCGGAGTTAGATTTATCTGCTAATGCTTTTACAGCAGGATTTTTCTATTTCGGATTTGAAGCAGGATTAACAGATGAGTTTGTTATCACATTTGATGATGGAACTGCAGCTGTAGGGTCTGCTCAGATTGCTTGTGGAACTACATGTGCTGATAATGGTTGGGTAGAATGTTTTGATGGTGGCTGTCAAGTTGATGAAGAATCATGTCCTGTTGAAGGTGAATGTGCAGAAGGCCAAGTGCTTGACTGCGTAGATTCTGATTGTTGCCCTCAGTCATGGATTGGCGATGGCTTTGCTGATTGTGAAGATCAAGCATATGGTTGTGACCTAACATGCTATGACAATGATGGTGGTGACTGTGCAGATACTACTACTGGTGGTACTGATGGCGCTACTGATGGCGGTACTACTGGTGGCGGTGGTGATGAATGCTCAGAAGGTTTTTGCCCTGAAGGTACTTACTGGGATGGATATACTTGTTATGATTGTAGCTATTGTGTAGATACAGCCGATGATAGTGCATGTGATGCGCCATATGATTGTTGTGGAATGTGTGGTGGTTCATTTGATGGTGGATGCTCAAATTGTGAAGATGAAGGTTTAGTTACATGTTGGGATGGTTCTTGTGCTACTACTTTAGCAGATTGTCCAGAACAGCCTGAAGTAGCAACTCCTGCTATTTGTGTTGAAGGACTTAGCTTCGATCCAGGTGATGGCACTGGCCCTGCTCCTGCAATAACAGCTACATGGACTGTTGATACTGTTTGTGGTGATGGACTGTGCGCTGGTGATGAAGATTACTATAATTGTCCAGAAGATTGTAATGCTCCTGGAGAGTGTGATCCTGGTTTTGTACCAGATTGTGTAGATGATGATTGTTGTCCTGAGTCATGGATTGGTGATGGATTTGAAGATTGTGAAGACCAAGCTTATGGTTGCGATCTAACTTGCTATGATGATGATGGCGGCGACTGTGGAGCTGGTGCTACAACAGGTGGCACAACAGGTGGTACAACAGGCGGCGGAACAGCTGCTTGTGAAGATTGTGAGTTTGATTGGTCTGCATACGGATCAGAATGTTGTGATACAGCATGGGATGCGTTTGGAATTGATTGTGCAACTCTTGAGTCAACATATGGTTGGGATTGTGCTGGATGTAGTTGTCCAGGCGATGGACCAGCTCAATGCGGCGATGGAAATTGTACAGGTGATGAAGACTACTATAATTGCCCAGAAGATTGCTTGCCTCCAGGTGAGTGTGCAGATGGACAAACAGCTGACTGTGCTGATGATGATTGTCACCCAGATTCATGGATTGGTGATGGCTTCTGTGATGGTACAGCTCAACAGTATGGCGCAGATTTATGCTGCTTTGATAATGATGGTGGAGATTGTACTGATGCTGACTGTGCACCAGGAAGAGATCTTGTTGATGTAAGTTCAATTAAAGATCCAAGTCATGTTAAGAAAATGAATGCATCTAATACATATAGTGATGCTAACTCTGCTTCTCTAAGAGATGGATATTATGCGCCATCAAATAGATTAACTGATATGACTATATTCATTGATTGTGATGCATGCTTAACAGGCGGACCATACAGTGGTTCATTCGTTGCAGATCCTGCATTAGGTGAATTTACAATCTTTGGTTTTGATGCTTTATCAGTAGTTAGTGTTTCTGCACAAGCATGTGATGGTGCAGCGTGTGGTGATATTGTAGGACCAGTTTCAGTGGTTGCAGGTGCTGATGACGGCGTTGAAGAATGTACAGAAGGTGGCGGAGGTGATCCTTGCTCTGGTACTCTTGCTGGCGATGTAACACTTGACGGTGAAGTTAATGTCCTTGATATTGTTCAGATTGTTAACCACATCCTTGAAAGTGCTCTATTGACAGATGAGTGTGCAATAGGTGCTGCTGACTATACAGCTGATGGTGAAGTTAATGTTCTTGATATCGTTCAGATAGTAAATATCATTCTTGAAGGACGAATTACAGGAGATGCTTCATCTGCTAAATTAATCAATGAAGGTGGTCAAATGACTATTGATGCCAACGGTTATATTGGTGGTGTTCAGATGACACTTTCTCATGGTTCAGATTTTAGCATTGAACTAACAGATAATGCACTAGTTGCTGATTTTAATACAATGGGTAACACAACAAAGCTAGTTATAGTTGCGCCTGAAACTGATGAGCTATTTTTATCATCAGGCGAATACACTATAGATGAAGTTATTGTTGCAAACTCATCAAGTGAGGTTACTGTAAGTATGCCTTCAAGTATTGAGATTGTTGGAGCATATCCTAATCCATTCAATCCATCAACTACTGTTAGCGTAAGTGTTGATGATGCAACAAATGCTACGATTATGGCCTATGATATTTCAGGTCGTTCTGTAGATGTTGTGTTTGATGGTACGCTAAGTGCTGGAATGACATCTGTTACTTGGAATGCTTCAAGCTTGCCAAGTGGTGTGTATTTCTTAAAACTAAGTACACCTGATGGTTCAGCTTCAATGCAGAAAGTGATGTTAATGAAATAAAAATCTACTGTAAAATACAGTTTGATGTAGAAAGGGGTGATGATTTGCTAATCACCCCTTTTTTTTTATTGCTAAATAGCAATTTGTTATTAATAATCTTTCAGTTTGTTTTTAAATTAGAAGATATTTTAATCACACTGATTTAAGCATTTTTTAGATGAAATTTAAAGACATACGTAAAAGTGGTGTTTTATTACATCCAACATCTCTTCCAGGAGAAGATTTGTATGGTGACATTGGTCTCAATGCATTTAGATTTATTGATGACTTATCATATATGGGTCAATCATTATGGCAAATACTTCCAATTGGACCCGTAGATCAATACAATTCTCCATACTCCTCAACTTCAACATTTGCAGGAAATGAGCTCCTTATTAGCCTTGATTTACTTGTTGAAGACAATTTGTTAGATCAAAAATATTTAAACAGATTTCGTTCATTAGATAAAGTAAAAAATAGTTTTACTTATTTTTCAAATTTCAAGAGATCGCTTTTAAAACAAATAGCAGTTGAATTTAATTCTAATGCAAATAATAATATCAAAGATAGATTTAATGCTTTTTGCGAAAATGAATCTTATTGGCTAGATGATTATGTTCAATTTTGTGTCTTAAAAGATTGTAATTCTCATAAGCAGTGGCTTGATTGGACTACCTTTAATTATAACTCTACAGATATAACTTTTTATAAAATAATTCAATTTTTATTTGACGATCAATGGAAAAAATTAAAAAAATATTGTAATTCAAAGAATATAAAGATTATTGGAGATATGCCAATATATGTTGGTTACGATAGTGCTGATGTTTATCATAATAGAGAATTGTTTCAACTCAATGATAGTGGCTTAATGAAGTTTAAAGCTGGTTGCCCACCATGCAATTATCAAGAAAAAGGCCAAGTATGGGGCAATCCTGTCTATGATTGGACAAATCATGAACAGTCAAATTTTAAGTGGTGGAGACAAAGGTTTATTAGGTTATTAGATATGGTTGACATTATAAGACTTGACCATTTTATTGGCTATCAAAGATATTACAAAATACCCGTAAATGATCCTACAGCCGAAAATGGACAGTGGGATGATTCTAAGGGTGATGAACTTTTTGATAGTTTGACTCCTATGATAAACAATAATAATATAATTGCTGAAGATCTGGGTGATATAACTCCTGAAGTAATTAAACTTAGAAATAAATATGAATTTCCTGGAATGGAGGTTTTTCAATTCGATTTTAATCCATCTTTATCTTTAGAAAATAGTACTAATCATTCAGTAGTATATACTGGAACCCATGATAATGATACTATTATTGGTTGGTTTAATTCTATTGATCAAAAAAATATAAATTCTAATAAATTATCAACAACTGATTTACTTAGTTATTTTGATTGCAATGAAAGTATAATCAATTGGGAAATTATAAGCTATGTAATGAGTTTAAATAATTACACATGTATTATTCCAATGCAGGATATATTATCTCTTGATTCTTCATGCAGATTCAATACTCCTGGTATTTTATCTGAAAATAATTGGAAATGGAAAATGGAAGAACATTTAAATGATACGGTAAAAAATAAATTAATGAAATTGATAATAAAAAATAATAGAAAGATTTAGATATGAATAATAAGAATATAAAAATTGCATACTTTTCAGCAGAAATTGGATTATCTTCAAGTTTACCAACTTACAGTGGTGGTTTAGGGGTATTGGCTGGAGATCATATTAAAGCATCAGCTGATGCTGGAATACAAATGCTTGGTATTTCATTGCTTTACAAAGAAGGATACTTCAAACAATTGCTTGATAAGGAGGGCAATCAAAGAGAAGAATATCCAAGATTCGATTTAAGTGATAATTTATCTTTATTACCCAATAAATTTTCAATTAAAATAAGAAAAAGAGATGTATGGATTCAAGCATATGAATATTTACATAAATCTGAGACAGGACATATTATACCAATATATTTTTTAGATACTGATATTGATGAAAATATTGCTGAAGATCGAATGATCACATTACGTTTATATTCTGGAGATAAAAATCATCGAATTCTCCAGGAATCAATACTTGGTTTTGGTGGAATACGTTTTTTGGATACCTATGATTTTAATCAAGTTGAAAAATTTCATATGAATGAAGGGCATTCATCATTTCTTACATTAGCATTACTTGAGAAATATAATAAAAATGAAAAAAAAGTACAATCTATGTGCCACTTCACAACCCATACCCCAGTCTCTGCAGGTCATGATAATTTTTCAATAGATAGATGCTCTAATTTATTAGATTCATTAATCCCAGATGATTTAAACCTTCCTTCCATAAAAGATAATAGGTTGCATATGACTGAGCTTGGACTTTACTATAGCAAAACAGCTAATGGTGTTTCTAAGCTTCATGGGAAAGTGGCTCAAGATCAATTTCCAGATTTCAAAATAGATTACATAACAAATGGAGTATATCATCCACATTGGATTGGAGATTCATTTGCAGAATTATTTGATGATTATTTCAAGAATTGGAAAATAGATCCTAATCTTTTATTAAATGTAGATAATATAGATAATGAGAAAATAATTTCAGCTCATAATGAGCAAAAAGATAAACTAATTAATCATGCTAATTTATTTGCTGAAAATAAATTATCTAAAGATGTATTAACTATTGGGTTTGCAAGAAGAGCCGCTGAATATAAAAGGGCAGGACTTATTTTTTCAAATATTGAAAAATTAATTGAAATAGGTTCAGGTAAAATTCAGATGATTTTTTCAGGTAAGGCGCATCCTAATGATACTAAAGGTAAACAGATTATTAAAGAAGTTGTAAAAAATGCCAACCAACTAGCTGATTCAGTAAATATTGTTTTTCTTGAAAATTATAATATGCACCTTGGGCGTCTAATTACTTCTGGTGTAGATTTATGGCTTAATACTCCAATAAGACCAAATGAAGCTTCGGGTACAAGTGGTATGAAAGCAGCACTAAATGGTGTCCCTAATTTTTCAGTTATAGATGGGTGGTGGGCAGAAGGGTGTATTGATAATAGCAATGGATGGGCGATTGGTTCTCCAGATTTTTGTAATGACAAAGCTGATGCCGATTCGTTGTATTCCACATTAGAAAATCAAATAGTTAATACATTTTATAATGATAAAATAAAATGGACTCAAATCATGAAAAATTCAATTAAAACTGGAGTAGAATTCACAGCGCATCGAATGGTTAATGATTATAAAAATAAATTTTATAAATAGTTGATATGATAACAATGATAAGAAATATTTTTTGGCTCTTTCTTGTATCGAGTCTGTTTTCTAGCTCTATATCAGTTATTAATATTTGGCATCAAATGCTATATGAAAATAGAAAATTACTTCGTGAAGTATGTGATCAGTATGAAAAAAATAATCCAGAGATAAAAATCAATCTTACATATAGGGAAACTGAAGAATTACGATCAAGCTATCAAGCAGCAGCTATGGGAGGTAGTGGCCCTGAGTTAATTTACGGTCCTTCAGATCAGGTTGGACCTTTTTCTGCAATGGAAATAATCCAACCAATGGATAACCTTTTATCTGAACAGTACTTTAATCAATTTGTAGATAATGCCATTGTTATATCTGATAAAAAGATTTGGATGATTGGTGATGTGGTTGGAAATCATTTAATGCTTATATATAATAAGGATTTAATTTCTGATCCTCCTAGGAATACTGATGAATTAATTGAGATTGGTAAAAAAATGACTATTGATACCGATCTAGATGGAAAAATTGATCAGTATGGGTTGGTATGGAATTTTACGGAGCCATTTTTCTATGTACCATGGCTAGGTGGGTTTGGTGAGTGGTTATTAACAGATGATGATATCCCTAACTTAGATACAGATGGAAATGTTAAAGGCTTTAAATTTATTAAAAGTTTGAGAGATGAGCATAAAATCATTCCTAAGGAATGTGATTATGAGATTGCTAATGCAATGTTTAAAACTGGTCGAGCAGCAATGATTATTAATGGTGATTGGAGTTGGGGTGACTATAATGGAGTTGTTAATTTTGATATCGCAAGAATTCCTAAAGTTAGTGAAACAGACCAATGGCCATCCCCTTTAGTGAGTACTAAAGGATATTCAATAAATGTCAATACAAAAGGAAGTAAGTTAAATCAGACTATTAATTTATTGAAATACTTAACGAGCGCTGAAGTTCAATTGTATTTTACAAAGACTTTAAATACCCAACCATCTTCGATTGCAGCTCTTGCTATGCCTGAAGTTAAAAATAATATGATTTTAAATAAATCATCACAGATTATTGAGGTGGGAAGACCAATGCCAATTATTCCTGAAATGAGGGCAATTTGGGATTCACTTAGAGATCAATATCAGGCTTTATTGGGTGGTATGGTGACACCAGAGATTGCTGCAAAGAAAGCACAAGAAAATTCATTAAGTCAAATTAAGATTATGAATGAAGTAGTTAAACCAGGTGGTGAAGTATTTATTATAAAGATTGCAGCTTTCTTAATAATTATATTTTCATCTTTATTTTTATATAAAAATAAATCAAAATTTTTAAGTGATTTTAGGAAATACAATATAGCCTATATATTTTTTATGCCAGCATTTTTAGCGATTGTTTCAGTTGTAGTTTTCCCATTTATATATAATATTTTAATTTCTTTATCAAACTACTCACTTAGGACTTTTAATGATTGGCAAATTATAGGATTCTATCATTACTTAAAAGTTTTTGGAGATTCTCAATTCTACTATGTTTTAGTTAAAACAATTATATGGACAGTAATTAATATTACTTTTCATGTATCTCTAGGTGTATTTTTAGCAGTTATAATAAATAGAACCTTACCTGCAAAACCAATACTTCGAACGTTATTAATAATTCCATGGGCAATCCCCCAATATATAGCTGCTTTAAGTTGGAGAGGAATGTTTAATCAGGAGTATGGAGCGATAAATATAGCTTTAACTAAATTCTTCAGCATACCTGCAATTGAGTGGTTAAGTCAGCCTTTTGAGGCTTTTATCGCATGTATTTTAACTAATATTTGGCTTGGCTTTCCTTTTATGATGGTTATAGCTTTGGGCGGTTTGCAATCAATTCCAGGTGATTTGTATGAGGCAGCAAAGGTAGATGGCGCTAATAGATGGCAACAATTTAAACACATTACTATCCCAATGCTTAAACCTGTGATGATTCCAGCTATTGTCCTTGGTACAGTTTGGACATTCAACAATATTAATGTAATGTGGCTTGTTAGTAATGGTGGTGAACCTTCAAATCAAACTCATATACTAGTAAGCTATGTTTACAAAGCAGCATTTAATTTATATAGATATGGATATGCAGCTTCTCTATCAATGATAATCTTTTTTATACTTCTTTGTTCGACTTTATTTTTCTTGAAGCGAACTAAGGCTACTGAAGGTGTGTATTAAATGGCAAAGAAGATAGAGACTATAATTATATTTACATTTTTATCATTATTTTGTCTTGCAACAATTTATCCTGTGTTAAATATTGTCGGTGTTTCTCTGAGGACTGATGATGCATTCCAAAGTCGTTCTTTATCTTTGATTGAATTTGAGGAAAAATATGAAGATATGAACGGTAATAGTAAATGGGACAAAGGTGAAAGGTATGAAGATGTAAATAATAATAATAAATGGGATTCTGGATCTAGTATGAAGTCATATCTAAATTTATTTACGGAAACAGATTTCATGTTATGGACTTGGAATTCAATAATTATTTCATTTGTGGTGACTTTGACAGGTGTGGTTTTTGCATCAACTGGAGGGTATGCACTTTCAAGATTTAAATTTAAGGGACGAGAAATTGGAATGATTGCGTTAATGACCACTCAAATGTTTCCTGCTACTATGCTCTTATTACCTTTCTTTATATTATTATCTTATCTTGATTTAATTAATTCATACATTGGTTTGATTATTATATACAGTTCAACAGCTCTTCCATTTTGCATTTGGCAAATGAAAGGTTATTATGATACTATACCTCCTTCATTAGAAGAATCAGCTCGACTTGATGGATGCTCAAGATATCAGGCTTTCTATAAAATAATTTTACCACTTTCAAGCCCAGCGCTTGTTATCACGGCATTGTTTAGTTTTATGGCAAGTTGGAGTGAATATGTGGTAGCTGCAATTATTTTGCAAGACCCGAAACTTTATACACTGCCTTTAGGATTAAAGTCATTTCAGGCTAGTCTATCAACTCAGTGGGGTTTATATGCAGCCGGAGCTGTTGTTGTTAGTATCCCAGTTTGTATTTTATTTATTTCACTTTCAAGATTTTTAGTTTCTGGATTAACGATGGGAAGCGTTAAAGAGTAGTATTATGAAAATTATAAGGAATTATTATGAGTAGTGTAACGTTAAAGAAATTAAGCAAATTTTATGATAGTCAAGAAATTCTAAAAGGCATTGACTTAGAAATTAAATCAGGAGAGTTTCTTGTTCTTGTAGGGCCATCTGGATGCGGTAAATCTACTTCACTTCGTCTAATTGCTGGTTTAGAAGAAGTTACAAGCGGAGAGATTTACATTGATGATTTATTAGTAAATGAAATAGATCCTTCAAAAAGAGACATTGCAATGGTTTTTCAAAATTATGCACTTTACCCTCAAATGACTGTTAGGGAAAATATGGCATTTGGATTAAAAATACGTAGGTTCAATCAAACTGAGATTGATAAGCGTGTATTAGAGGCATCTGATATATTGCAAATTCAAAATTTATTAGATAGAAAGCCTAAAGAGTTATCTGGTGGACAAAGACAAAGAGTTGCATTAGGTAGAGCTATTGTAAGGCAACCAAAAGTTTTTTTATTTGATGAACCCCTATCAAATTTAGATGCAAAATTAAGACAAGAAATGAGAATTGAGATCAAACGTTTACATGATTTATTAGATACAACTATGATATACGTGACACATGATCAAGTAGAAGCGATGACAATGGGAGATAGAATTGCTGTTATGAATCAAGGATTTATTGAACAGGTAGACTCTCCAGAAAACACCTATAAAAAACCATCAAATCAGTTTACATCTACATTTATAGGGACTCCTCAAATAAATTTATTTAGAGGTAAAATTGAAAAGAAAGATTCTAATTTCTATTTTAGTACCAGTGAATTTTCAATAAAAATAAATAACTCTCATTATCAGTATTCGAGATTAAATGAATCGAATATAGTAGTTGGAATAAGGCCTGAAGATATAAGATATGAAGATGAAAAGAATACTAATAATATTTTTAAAGCTTCAATAAGCTTCATTGAGTATCTTGGTCAAGATTTAAATATTCATCTATCCTTAGGTAAATCAAATTTCACAATGAAGTTAGATGATACAATTTTTTCAAAATCAAAAGATTCAATAAAAGTAAATCAGAAAATTAATATTAATTTTAATTTTGATAATGGTCATTTCTTTGACGCGGAAACTGGAGATGCTATTTGATGTATCAGTATCTAATATATTGTATTTTATATTTATCATTTTTAATTGCAGAAACTGGTACTGACCTATCTAATCGTATTATTATAGATGGATATTCTAATGACTTTACGTCTGACGAGGAGGTTATTAATGAGATACATGAATCTTCTTCAGATTCATATTGGGGTGAATATAATGATGTAAAAGGTATAAAAGTTACCTGGGATAATACATTTTTATATTTAGCAGTCGATGCATGTAGTTGGGATAACAATGTAATGTTATTCATAGATGTATATGATCACTACGGAATCGAAAATATGAGCGAGGTAAATGCATGGCAGAGATCATTTAAGTTCTACAATATAAATCCTGATTATTTTGTTGGTACTTGGGATACAAATGATAGTCCTCAATTTTGGAAAGTCCAAGAAGGAGGTGCGTTACAATTAGAATGGATTCAAAACATAGAAACATTTTCAACATTTAATACAGGAAGTATTGATAGATCTATGGAGTTGAAAATCCCATGGGCTGATTTGCAGGTAAACATGCAACCTATTACTAGTATAAAACTGTTAAGTCTAATTACAAGTGGTGATGATTTTAGTGGAAGTCCAGACTGTGCCCCTGACAATCTGGGTGGAATATCAAATAACTCTAGTCAAATGGTTGTATTAGATAATTATGTTGAAATAGTGATTGATGGTGATAATGATGGAAATCCTGACCTTGGTATCTTACCTCAAGAAAGAGCTACTTTTCATAAAACACCTCCATTTTCTCCACTTCCTTTGTTGGTTGAGAACGTTTTATTCGAAGATGGAAAAGTATTTTCTCCTTCATTGGGAGAGAAAGTCTATTTTGAACTTGAAACAAATAGAGGTTCAGAGTTTGATGTAAAAATATTTAATTTGAGTGGTGAGTTTATTGATTTTTCTGATGATGAGATTCAAACATTAAGTTGGAGTTGGGATGGTAGGGATCAAGGAGGAGAAGTTGTGCCTTTCGGAGTATATATATTATACTTTATTGCAAGTTCGGGCGAGATAAGTCAGAAGGAAACAGTGGTGGTAGTTAATTGAAAATATTAATTTTATTAACATCATTGTCAACACTATTATATGCTGATTTTTCAGGCATGAATAATGGAGCAAGGTCATTGGGAATGGGAGGTGCGTATACAGCATTAGCTAATGATGCAACTGCCATTTTTTATAATCCAGCTGGCCTTGCAAAAATAAATTCAGTAAATATTTTTAGTTCAAGGCAAAAATTGTATGGTATTTCTAATCTTTATAGTGATATGATTGCCTTGGCGCTTCCAACTCCATATTTAAGAACAGGCCTAGGAATTCAACAAATTAATTTGGTAGGAACGTATTCTGAGCAAATAATTTATTTTTCAAGCGCGGGAATTATATGGGCTTTAAATAGACCTTTTCGATTTGGATTATCTATAAAATATGAAAATGCACATATAAAAAACTATGACAATGCTGACTCTCCTTCTAGTTTTGATTTTGATATGGGAGTTATTTATGATATCAATGAATACTTATTCTTTGGATATTCAGGGAAGTATCTTGCAAAGCCTGAGTTTAAGTTTATTGATAGAAAAGATTCTATTGACCCTATTCATACCTTTGGATTATGCTACAGATGGAAAAATTCTGTTAATTTTTTGGTTGATCGTAGCCTAACTAAAAATAATGATAAATGGCATTTTGGCACAGAGTTATGGTTTTATGATGTCTTTGCATCACGCATCGGAATGTTTGACGAAAACTTAACAATTGGATTTGGACTTAAATCTAATTCATGGGTTTTAAATCTAGCTGTAGTTTCTCATGAAGATCTTGGTAGTACATATAGATTTTCTTTAGGATTAAAAGCAAATAACTAAATGAATAAAATTATTCACATATTATCTATTTCTATTTCGTTGTTATGGTCTTCAATAAATATGGAAGGCTTTTATGAGGGGCAATTTGGTCGCGGATATCAATCTGATTTTTTTGAATGGAATATATGGGACCCTAATTATTATCTAGAAACTCGTATTAACGGAAGCCCAATGTATGGTTCTAATTTCTATATTAAGTTTTATGCGGATAAAGATTATACTAGAAGTCAAAGACCTCTAGCTGTTTTTTCAGAAGGGAATATTGAATTTAGGAATGAGTCAGAAGGCAATGGATTTAGTTCAGTATTTTTTTCAAGAGAGAGTAGGCATTTTTGGATTGATGGATCTATGCTGGGAATAATAAATACTGGTTCAGTTAATAATGATGGCAATGGGCAAGGTGGAAGATTTGATTTATGGCATCGTTTTAATGGTAGCTTGACATACGTTTTTTCTGATTTTTCTCAGGGCGAAGGTGATGATATACATTTATTTAGATATAGACAATCACTATTTAAAAATAAATTAAATACTGGTTTATTTTTTCAAAGAAAATTCTATTCAAATGGAGGAAAATTTGATTATAATGAAGTTATCGCCAATGATATTAAGGTTAGCTTTGGCAGATATTATTTTACATCTGAAGTAGCATTAAGTGCAGTACCAAGTGATAGTACTATTACAGAACTTGCAGAAAGTTATCAGAAAGATAATTTTCTAAAATCAAATATAGCAATCAAATCAGAATTGAGAGGCATAAGATTTGGTGGAGTTAAGTCAGGTTATTGGTTTATTAATCCGGGATTGTTTTCCTATGGGAATGCCTATCGTAACTATATGGGTGATAATCAATATAATCAGCATGGATATTGGATTAACTCATATTATTTAGTTCCCCAGCGAGCTATTACTTTTGTTTTAAATTATAGTAGATATTTAAAAATGATTCCAGATTCAACGCTAGATGAAGAAACATATGACCCAACTATAAATTTATATTCAGAGATGTACATAGAGTTTGTTAATGGATTTAAAGGTAAAGTTGCATTTAATAAAAAAGATGAGGTATGGCAAGGTAACCTTTATAAGCACTATGATTTTTTTACTGAATTATCAGTTGAAAATAAATTAGCTAAATTACTCGCTCAATTTAAAATTAAAGATTTGGGAGAAACATGGGAAAAGCACATTGCAGGCATTGAATTAAGTGTAAATTTAGCTGAAAAATGGAGAATATTTACTCGAGGACTGGTTATTAATGATAGGGTAAGTGCTCGATATAGTTTTTTTACAGAATTACAATATAGAACGGGGGGAAATGCAGAGCTCTATTTGCAATATGGACCAAGTTATTGGGGTCAATATGGATTAGTTAATGATGATGGTTTTGCGTCCTCCGGATCAATGAAGAAAGAAGTTAGATTAATAATAAAGGGTTGGTTTTAAATGAGAAAGATAATACTCGTTACATTATTGTTATTAATAACATCAATTTTATATTCAATTAAAGTCTTAGATAATGGGATTATATTCGAACATGAAGACAATAATGCTAAGTCTGTTTATTTAGTTGGTAGTATGAACGACTGGGATAGCACTGCAACACCAATGAATAGAGATGATGATGGAATATGGAGAGTGTCACTAAATTTAAATTATGGTGATTATGTATATAAATTTATGGCTGATGGTAATTGGGCGATTGATGAATATAATTCTAGCTTTGAGGATGATGGGTATGGAGGATCAAATTCAGTAATTAGCTTTTATGGAAAAAATAGTTTACAATCTGACAAAAAAAACAAAAAGAAATTAATTCAATCAAGTTTTAATCCCAAGGTATACTTTAAAGGACAGTACTTTTCAGAAAATAGTTTTCAAGAAAATAATTCTAAAAAATATATGCTTGATAAACCTGAGCATGATTTGAATTTTGGTATTCAAGTAAAATTTAACTCTGATTTTGAAGCTTATACTTTATTTAATGTAAATAATATTAAAGAAGGCGCAGATATGTGGAAAACCCACTTTAATTATAAACGAAGTATGTTTAAGCTTAATGCAGATTATATTAATATAATTGCTTTTGATAATATTGGAATTTTTTCTTTTGACAGTCCATTAAATCTTATTGGAGATATTGGGTATAATAATTATGATTTTGGTTTTAATTATAGCGGTGTATCTGCTCAGACTTCAACGTTATTTACAAATAAATTCTCATCAATTATTCCTATAGAAATTTATGGTAAGGTATTGCTAGCAGATAAGGTTGGATATACTGAAGATGATGTATCTGCGTCAAGAATAAGGCTAACGAAATCATTTTCTAAAAATAATAAAGTAATTTTTGGATTATCGCATTATAAATATACTGCTAATCTATCAGATCAATTTTATCAAGAACATGATAATTTTTCTTATGATATAAGATTTTATAAGCAAATTCAGAAATCAAATTGGAACGATTCAATGATCTTTTCTCTATCATCTGAATATTCTGAATATGAAAATTCAGATATTACTTCATCCAAAGATATTTGGATGAGTGGATATAATTTTTATTTAGGTTCATCATTAAAATTTCCAGCTTCGTTAAAAATTTATGGTAACTTTATTCATAGTTCATTTGATATTAGTGGTTCATCATCAGTTGATAAAATAAATATTGGAATAAATTATAGCTCAGATCGCTTTTCATGGGATGTAGGTTTAAATCATTGGCAAAATAATATTTCTGATAGCTTAGGATGGGTTGATTATTATAAATACTTTGAAAAGAGTGGAGGTAATGGTCGTTGGTATCAAGAATATTCAGAAACTTCATTTCAAAAATATACCCTTTTGGGATATGATAAAGGGATATTACTTAACTCAAAGATTAGCTATAATTTTAATTTATTTAAAAAATCATTAAAAACTGTTTTAATGAATACTTTTGCAAAACAAAATCTCTTAACAAACCCAAAATACATAGAAAATATATTTATTATTGAATATAAATTATCGGATATATGGATGTTGAAATATGATCTTCGCATTCCCTATTACAATGATTCATTTTTAGGCTTAGAAACAGATTTTTCTAATAATAGAGATGTTTTTATAGATAAATATTTTGAGCTATCCTATAATATTTCAAGTGATATTTGGATATCTTTTGGTTATGGTATTAATCCATTCTCAATGGATAATTTGACAGATAAATTTCACTACAAAGGAAGAGAAGAATATTTAGATAGTATTGGTGAATTGCCTAGTCATTTAGATTTATATTATGGTGGGCTAGGTGTAAAAATCAGACAAGCTGAAGACTCTCTAATGAAAAATAAAATGATATTAATGAGAGCAATAATAAAATTTTAGGGGATTATTTTGATTAAGAATTATACAATATTTTTGTTTATATATTTATTTTCAATATCAGGGTGTTCATTAGGTATAATTAAAAAACGCTTAGCTGCTCCACATGAGACTGGCTCTGGTATTCTATTCCAATTTGATGCTCCATCTGCTCGCCAAGTAAATTTAGCAGGTGATTTTCCAGATAATGAATGGCTTAAACATGGTGATCAAATTGATATGATGTATGATAATGGTAAGAATGGAGACAAGGTTGCTGGGGATGGAATTTGGTCACTTCTAAAACAACTAAGCTCTGGTAGATATGAATATAAATTTGTAGTTGATAGAAACACATGGGTAATTGACCCTAATGCTATTGATACTTCAGATGATGGATATGGCGGTAAGAATTCAGTTTTAATTGTAAAATAATATGGGAAAATTTATGAGAAATATTTTTTTGTTTATAATTGTGATTATGGTTTATAGTTGTTCTGAAATGAATAATGATACTCCTTATGATTCAACAAGAGATGTGATATTTACAGTAGATATGCAGCAAGTCATTGCAGATAATATTTTTGATATTGAAGTTGACAGTCTAAAGCTTACTATAGATTCAAATAATACATACAATATGGTTGATAATGATAATGATAATATTTATAACTGCACTGTATCTAATTTGATTTTTGGTCAAAATTATTCTTACACCTATTCAATAAATGCAAGTATTGAAAATTTAGATTCTGATAGGATATTTACAGTAAATAATGAAGATAATATTATAGAAGATTTTTATGGTGAATTAAACCCGACATTAATCAGGTTCCTTGTAAATATGTCATATCAAGTTACACAAGGAAATTTCAACCCAAGTATTCAGTATGTTGATGTTGCAGGGACATTTGATGATTGGTCAGGAACTCAATTGGAGTTAGTTGATAATGATATTTATACTACAGTTGTTTCTGATATCAATCCAGGAGATCAAATTGAATTTAAGTTTAGAATAGATGGTGATTGGGATAATTCTGAATTTCCAGGTGGGTATTCAAATCGTATGTTTGAGGTAGTTCAAGGTGAGAATATTTTAGAGTTCTGGTATAATGATGAGGGTGGTATTTAATGAGAATAATAATATTTATGTTTAGTTTGTTTTTTACAGGGTGTTCAACATTAGGTTTTGGAGATTTTAATTCAGGTAGTGATTTAAATAATAATCAATCTGCAGATTCTAGTGGCAAAGTTCCAGTAACCTTTACATATCAGCCTTTAACAGGTGGTAAGCATCAGGTGTATATTGCAGGTGACTTTAATAATTGGTCAGAAAATGCAACTATGATGCATGAGGATGATGGTATTTATTCTATTACATTATTTTTAAAAAACGGGAAATACTCATATAAGTTTATTGTTGATGGTAAGTGGATAAACGATGATAATGCTAAAGATTTTATTGAAGATGGGTATGGAGGTCAGAATTCGATAGTATTTGTTGGAAATAAAAATGACATCGATGCGCTAAGAAAAGTAAATTTTATATATAAACCCTCAAAAATTGTTAAAGAAGTTTACTTGGTTGGCTCTATGAATGATTGGAATATTAAAACAAATAAAATGGCGGAAACCAGTAAAGGAGTATATGAGATTTCGTTGCTTTTAAAGCCAGGTGAATATGAATATAAATTCAATGAGGACGGGATGTTTTATGTCACAGATCAGAATGCTAAAGATTTTGTAGATGATGGATTTGGAGGAAAAAATTCAGTGCTTGTAGTAGATGATAGTTTTGATAAAATTACTATTAAAAAAGGTGATGGTATATTTCTAGACTATGGATTAGCAACAACTCAAAGTCTTGAAAATGTAAATCCACTTTCTCCTTTATCGATTGAGTTTAAAGCAAAAGCACATTTCAATGATGTTGAAAATATTTCACTTTTAATTAAGAAAAGTCAAGATAGTCAAATATATGAAATGAAAAAAATTGCTGAGGATGGTTCTTACGAATATTTTCAAAAAATTATTTCACTTTCAAGTGAAGATGAGGAGTTTGACTATTGCTTCATTTATCAAGATGGGTCTGAGAGTCTATATCTTTTAAATGAATTATTTTCCACGCAGAATGATGAAAATAAATATTTTCACTATTCTAAGTCTTTAGTGCAGCCCTTTTTTACCCCAGACTGGGTTAAAAATGGAATTATTTACCAAATTTTTACGGATCGATTTTATGATGGTTCAAAAGATAATAATCCTAATTTTAAAGAATGGTACTATGAAGGTGTCAATATCCCTCCAAAAAATGGAAGACTTCATGAAAAATATACAGAGTATTATCATTTTGAAGATGATTGGTATAACTATTCAGGTTTAGTGAAAAGTCCGTATCATTATCCAAACAATGAAGGGCATCAGCCTGATTATAACAGTTTTTACGGAGGGGATATAGCAGGAATTCATCAAAAACTTGATTATCTAGAAGATCTTGGAATTACTATTATTTATTTTAATCCGCTTTTTGAATCCAAATCTAATCATAAATATGATGCTGTAGATTATATGAAGTTAGATCCTCACTTTGGTACCGATGAAGAGTTTAAAGCATTTGTTGATGATGCACATAGTAGAGGTATCAAAATCATTTTAGACGTTGCATTTAATCACACTGGCGAAACATTTTGGGCATTCCAAGATGCAATGAAAAATGGTCCCAAAAGTAAATACTATGATTGGTATGAATGGAAACAGTGGCCATTACCTGATGTATCTTCAATGAATGATTATAAACCTATCGATTACTATGAATGTTGGTGGGGGTATGGTCATATGCCTAATCTTAATTTTGATTATGATGAAGCCAATCCATCAGAAAATAGTATCAAGGATATTAGCTTAGCTAATCCTCATTGGGATGTAGTGAACTATGTTCTAGATGTTGGTGAATATTGGATATCTGATATGAATCTTGATGGATTTAGACTAGATGTACCTAACGAGGTTCCTTTTTGGTTTTGGAAGCTATTTAGAGAAAGAATAAAATCTATTAAGCCTGATGCATATTTAGTAGGAGAGCTCTGGAGTAATGCAGTTGATTGGGTGAATGATGATTATTTCGATGCAGTTATGAATTATGCATACTTTAAAGATCCAGTGATGAGATTTTTTAATACAAGACAATGCAATGCAAAAGCTTTTGATCGTGATTTAAAACAAGGCCTATTATCTTACCCTGTGCAGGCGACACAGGTTATGATGAATTTGATTGATAGTCACGATACATTTAGATATCTAGAAACCTGTAATGGTGACATATCTAAGTTGGAAATGGCAGTATTGTTTCAAATGATGTATGTAGGCACTCCACATGTATGGTATGGAGATGAGGTGGGAATGATGGGTGGTCATGACCCTGATTGCAGGCGACCATTTGACTGGAACTATTCACAAGATTCTGTTAAAGTTTCTTTACGTAATCATTATAAGAAACTAATTCAAATACGTAAAGAATATTCAAGCTTGAGAACAGGAGCATTTAAAACACTAATTGCAGATGATATGGTATATGGGTTTGAAAGAAGTGATAGTGAATCTACTATAAAAGTAATTTTGAATAATGATACAAAGTTTAACAAAATTATTCTTCCATCTAGTAATAGCTTGTATATAGATTTGTTGAGCGGAAACTCGTTCAAATCAAATAATGGTAAAATTGAAATTGATATGCCACCAATGAGCGGTTTAATTTTAAAATAATTTTTTTTATAATATTTTTGAGGAGAGATTATAATGAATCTTTTTAGATCTAGCATTCTAAGTTTAATTGTTTTTACTTATCTTTTAGGAATAGACATTAAAGGTGATCCAAAATCATGGAGCGAGAATCACTTTTTGGGGTTTGACCTAATCGGAGACTCTAACTTTGAAACTGGAGATATTAGTTCAGTTTTTGCTGAGCTTGATAATGATAATCTTTATTTTAGAATCACATTTGATGATATGTTTTTAAGATCTGATAAAAAAGATTTATTTGAAGATCAAAGTCTGAGTGCGCGTATACTAATATCTGAAAGAGAGCTTGTTATTATAGATGAGATTATCAATATAGGCTTAATTTCAAAATCAGAAGATTCATATGAATTTCTTAGAACGCCAAATTATAATTTAATCGAGTTTAAGTTTGAATGCCCTGAAAACCTTGACAAAAAAGAGCTTTTGTTTAGAACTCAAATTATTAATCAGGAACAAGTTATTGATGAATACATAGCTTATGGTAACAATGATTATCGCGGTGGGAATGCTGCTTTTATTCATCATGGGAATCAAGGACTTACATACAGCGAAGTTTTTTATGGTCAAGAGCCATTAGAGTCGAGTGGCTTTGATGAAATTTTAGAGATTCATCAAGCGACTGGTATCCCAGGTAACTTCCATTTATCAGGTACATTAATGCCTGCAGCGCAGTGGCATAATCCAGAATTTAATGATTGGCTTTCATCGGGTGTAAATGATGGATATGTTGCTATGATGACCTCGGCATTAGGCCAGCATATGATGCCATTTGTTACAAACGATATGAACAATTGGTCGGTTTCAATTGAAACAGATATGGTTGAGTATATGTATGGTTATTCGCCTAAAGTTGCATGGGTACCAGAGCGTGTATGGTTATCTCCCGGAGTTTATCCAGACGCCGGTGTTATCGATTGGATTGGAGATAATTGGCATGAACACGGCGTTGAAGCAGTAGTTTTGGATGATTATATCCATTGCCCTGGAGCAGATAATAAAAAAATTCACTATATGAATAATGATGATGGAATAAATCTTCGAATTATTCCAATTGATAATGACTTTGTTGGAATGATGCATTATGATGCAGATGCTGCAAAAAATCATATATCTTCAACGGGTCAGTATGGACTAACAGTTTATGGTACTGACTGGGAGGTTGCTGCAGAAATGAATGAGCATCATGAGACCTCTTTTCTTGATAACTATGAAAATGTAATTTGGTTCTGTTATGATAATTTTCCAGCTGTAAATATTTGGAAATTAGATGCGGCTTTATATAACTCTGATTTTAATGGATCTGGTATTGATGTTCAGAATGGTACCTATGGACTATTAGGTGGTACTGATGGATATGGAGGTGGAAATAATAGTTGGTATACTAACTGGGCATCTGCTGGCTCGCACTCTGACTTTCATGATCCTCAGTGGAACTATAGTACTGTTTGGAATGATGCATATAATAATCTAATGTCTGCGCCTAATAATTCACTTTCTCAGCTTGGTTGGTATACGCTTATGATTAATCTTCATGAGACAGGCTGGCATGATGGAGGGGAAATCGCAGGTTGGGAGCATAGATATTCTTCCCATATTAAAAATGCAAATGTATATGCTGAGGCCGCACGCTGGGCAAATGGAGATTTTACCGAATCTACAGCTGCTTTCTTTAGCGATATTGATCATGATGGTGGCGAAGAGTTGGTAATTCATAATGATAGGACATTTTTTGTATTTGAAGGAATCGGTGGTAAAGCTAATTGGATTTTTTATAAAGATGGATTTGGGAATGCATATTCAGTTGTTGGGTCTGATGTCGCGTATTATCCTGAAACAGATGGTGATTTTAATGAGACTTCGAATAATCATGTAGCTGCTCTTTCAGATGTATCTCCAAATCAACAAAATTCAATTTATGATATTGTAATTAATCAATCCACAGGAGATTCTGTTAGCGCTACATTATCTCAATATGGGGTTAGTAAAACTATAGAACTTAATACTGGAGATAACTATTTAGATGTTACTTATAATTTTTATGGTGATACTGGCTATATAAAATCTGGATGGACTCCTGACCTACTTGATTTGATGTGGTCTGGGAAAAGCCATCTTCAGAGAGTGTGGGGTCCATATGGAAGTTATTGCGGCCAAAGAAATTCCGCCAGTGGCGCAACAGCAGCACTTATACTCGGAAGTGGTGGCGCATCATTTAATGGTGAATTTGAAGGTACCCTTGTCAAGGGAGATGAAATTTATGGTCCTGGAATTTTTAATGTTTATTTGTACGCTGGATATACGTCTGACCCCTATGATGAAAATTTTACTCATATTGCAGAACTTGATGAATTAGCATCAGGGCTTGTAGATGAAATTGGTCCTAGGCTTATTTCAGCGCTTCAGGTTTCATCTAATACAATACATTTATATTTTAGTGATAATCTAGATGCTGAGTCTGCCGAAAACGTTCAAGGATATTATATTGATGGATTAGAAGCAGGTGTTGAGGTAGAATCTGCATCTTTAATATATGGAAGAAAGGTTTCACTTAAATTAAATCAAGATAGCTTTGGTAGTCAGATTACTGTAATGGGAGTCTGGGATAGTAGCGGTAATAGTGTTGACCCTGAATTTAATACCATATCCATTGACCCCTTACTGATCACGCCTCATCTGGTAGGTTCATTTAATGAATGGACTGCAGAAAATCATGATTATGACCTAATTATGAATGATAATGGAATATGGGAGTTAACTACAACTCTTGCAGCTGGAGACTATGAATATAAAGTCATTGAATCAGATGAATTTAATGAAAATGATTGGCCTTATATTAATCAATCATTTAGCTTAGATGACGATAGTGAAGTTACTTTCTTAGCAAATTGTGGGTTTTATACTGGTGTAAGAAATTATGATGAATTTGTTACTCATACCAATCCAGTTATTGTAGGTAATTTTTTAGATGATATTGAAATGGGAGAAGACTGGACTCCAACAAATACGATGGGGATGATGAGTGATAATGGAGATGGAGTATTTTCATGGCAAACCTTATTGCCAGAAGGGGAATGGGAGTACAAGGTAGTCCTCAATCAAAATTTTGATCAAGATACATTCGGAAATGGGGGAAATTTCTTTGTGACTTCTGATGGACAATCTCCCATAACTTTTAATTATGATTTTATACAAAATTCGACATGGGCTTATATTAACATATTAGAATGCACACCATCAGGTGATGTTAATGGAGATGATAATGTCGATATCTTAGATGTTGTATCAATGGTTTCAGTTGTTCTTGGTAATAGTGACCCTATAGAATGCGCAGATTATAATGATGATGGTAGTATTGATGTACTTGATATCGTGAATGTAGTTTCATTGATTTTGGGTAGTTAGATCGTACAAAAAAATCAGCAATTAAGTTAAAAAAGAAATGCTCCATAAATTTATATTCTTGTTTAGCTTACTATATGGAGTACCTTATCCTGATTTTATAGTTCATATCAATGAAAATCCTTCACCTCAGGATATTTTTATTCACTCTGCTGATGGTCACGTACAACATATGGCAATCCTTGATTCTTCTCTTAATATAAAATGGAATATTGTTTCTACATCTGGAAAAGGATGGGATTTTAAAGTGAATAATAATAATAAGCTTACTTATTTTGGAAAACCATCAAATGACTGGAGCCCATCGGGTGGAGGTTTGTTTTATGCGATGGATTCAAATATGAATGAAATTGATACATTAGCATGTGTCAATAATTATAAAGCAGATTATCATGATATTCAAGCCACTGAACAGGGTGGATATATTTTACAGGCATATGCCAAACAAGAAATAGATATGCCAGAAACAGAAGTTATCGATAGTGCCAATGTTTTAATTATTCAAGAATTTGACGTTGAACATAATTTAATAATGGAATGGAAAAATTTTGAGCACATGGATATACAGGATTATGCTGAAGAGCTAAATTTAAGTTCAACATA
>CENX01028326.1_pt1 | contig 28220 bp, 29 predicted proteins | sample 361321 | NCBI WGS metagenome assembly CENX01 (sample SAMEA2619678, study PRJEB7988) | marine metagenome | isolation source: saline water (ENVO:00002010), including | reverse complement strand
CAATTTGAAGAGACTGGTCCAACTGAAAGTTCAAAAACAGTATTGCCACTTTCTCTTATCATATCGGCATAACTTTTATTACCCCCCCAATAATTATATTCTCCCATTTCATCTTTTCCCCAACCCATGAAACCATGGATTAAGACTATTGGGCAATTATTTTGCGCATTGAGCTGCATGGTAAATACAATGATGAAAAAATAGAATATGATTTTCATATTGCTATGTTAATCTCCAAGCTTTGAGATAGGGCACCTGTTCCAAACATATATATACTATAATTTATTAATATATCCTTTTCCTCATACCCAAAACCAAAACCACTTGCCCCAATAATTGAACTGAAAATATTTTTCTTTATATTTTGACTAGACTTTCTATTTGAAGATCCAAGACGGAATTGAAGATTTTTGTTTATATCAAATTCACCTCCTATAAACACTGTTAAATCAGACCTCTCTTCTGATGTTAAATCAAGGAAAATATTGAGAGGTAGGTGTTTTAAATTTTTTGATCCACTGATTACTACCTTCGGATAAAAATCAACAGTCAAATCACTAAAGTTTGTTGCAAGGTTATGTATAGACATGCCTAGTGTGATTTTTTGTTCGTCGACTCTAAAAGAAAAACCCGAAGAAAACGAAAAGGTATTGATGCTATGGTCTCCGTAGTTTGATATATAGAGACTTGATTTCACACCTAAATTAATTGGCAATCTGAATATTCCTCTTCCATATGAGGCACTAATTTTTGTGTCACTTGCATTATATGTTCCTGTTGAAATTAAGTTTTCATCATACCCCTCAAAAAGACCATAAGAAATATGATTTACTGAGAAATTGCCAAAGGTGTTATTTTTAAATGGATATGAAATCCCAATATTTTGGCTTACTACATCGGCCGGGTATTTAATAATTGAAGCAGAAAATACTTTACCTCCATATATTGAAGGATTAATACCTGAGCTCAATGGCGAAGGTTTTAAATAACCTGCTCCACCCATGCTCATATGTGCGGAAGAAGTATGAACATCCATTGCTGGGAAGTTGGTTCCAGAAAAAATACTGGATGAAAAAGGGATAATAAGACTAAATAGCCTTAGATAAATACTGGTTCTAGAAAAAGACATAAACTATATTAAACTTAATGGATCAAAGTGTATGTTAATGCGACTTTGCGAATTTGGATATATTTGATTGATATTATGAAAATTAGCTTTAATGAATGAGTGAAGTTTTTTGCCGTTTGGATCAATCACTTTTTGTGATTTAAAAATAATTTGAAATCTATAATGACCTCTCAATTTTTCTATGTAACACGGCGCTGGGCCCAAAATTCTTAGACCATCATATTCCCCACTTATTTTCTTTGAAATAGTTGAAGCTAGATTGGAGACTCTTTGATAGTTTTCCCCAGCAATCTCTATTTTTGACAACCAACTGAAAGGAGGATAGTCTAATTCTTCCCTCTCTTTGAGTGCTATTTCATAATATTTATCCATATCCAATTTGGCTGCACATTTTATAACTGGATTATCGGATGAATATGTTTGTATTACCACCTCTCCCTGTTTTTGATGCCTGCCAGACCGACCTGAGGCCTGGTAAATTAATTGAAAAATTCTTTCCCCTGATCTGAAATCAGGTAGGTGTAATCCTTGGTCTGCATTGATGATCCCAACCAAAGTCGCATTTGGGAAATCTAAACCCTTTGCTATCATTTGAGTACCCAAAAGAATATCAATCTCCCCGCTGTAAAATGCAGTCAAAATTTTAGTGATATTAATTCCAGAGGTCGTAGTATCCATATCTAATCGTTCTATTGATGCTCCTGGAAAAGTATTTTCAAGTAATGCCTGCACTTTCTGTGTCCCTGCACCAAAATAAAGCAAATTTTTGCTATCGCATTCAGAACAAGATTGATTTTCATTTATTTTGGAAAAACCACAAAAATGACACAGTAATATATTTGTCTTTTTATGATAACTAAAAGCAACATTGCAGTTAGGGCACATTGTAACCTCACCACATTCTCCACATTTTATTATTGGCGAAAATCCTCTCCGGTTTTGCAATAAAATAACTTGTTCTCTTTTATTAAGTCTTTCTTCAATTTTATTTTGTAGAAAACCAGAAATTACTTGCCCAAACTTGCCAGTTTCTTCTTGTTCTTTTAACATGTCTACAAGATGCACCTTTGGTTGCTTTGCTCCTCCAAATCGGTTTGCCAAATTCAAATACTTTAATTTCTTTTTTTTATGGTTATAGTAACTTTCTAAGCTAGGGGTCGCGCTAGCTAATAAAATAACTGCCTTATTTAATCTAGCACGGATCAACGCAACATCCCTTGCATGGTATCTTGGAGATGGAGAGTCTTGGCGAAATGACGCCTCTTGTTCTTCATCAATAACAATTAGTCCTAAACTTTTTAAAGGCGAAAAAATGGCACTACGGGCACCAATCACAACCCTGAAAGTCCCCTTGCATATTTCTTTCCAAGTCCAAGACCTTTGTTGCTGATTCAACTTCGAATGCCACAATGCTACTTTATTTCCGAAAACTGACTTGAATCTTCCTGCGATTTGAGGGGTTAATGAAATTTCAGGTAAAAGTATTATTGCAGTTTTATCTCTTTCTAGGCAATACCTTACTGCCTCAATATATATCTCTGTTTTCCCACTTCCAGTTACTCCATGTAGTAGATATGGATTATATGTGCTACTCTCTAATGATTTTTTTATAGAATTTGCAACCTCTTCTTGATATTCATCTAAAATTATTTTTTTATTAATTGAACTAAAAGATAAGTGATCTGAGTTAGGTATCACTTCCTTTTCAAATAGTTTTACAAAATTATTTTGTTCTAAACTTCTACAGATCTGCAATGGATTTGATGCGAAATTCTTCAATGATGAAACCTGCAAAGGATAAGATTCCTTTGTTATGAATTTGAGGATTTCATATTGTTTAGGAGCTCGATTTTTTAATTCTTCAAACCGTAAGAGATCTATGGCATTTCTTGATTTAACAAACCATAGTGTTTGTGGTTTATATCGGGTAGATAAACTTTTAGGGAAAACGGTTTTCGCGACCTGACCTAATGGAGTCATATAATAATTTGAAATCCAATTTATCAATTCCCACAATTCAGGAGTAACTATTTGATAATTATCAATTAGTTTGTTAATTAATCTAGTTTCACCTTTAAAACTACTATTTTTAAGAATATTAACAATGATACCCTCTAGCTGTCGTTTTCTAAATGGAGCTACAACTCTTGAGCCTATATGTATTTCAGCTATTAAATTTTTAGGGATTTCATATGTGAAGGTTTTAAAATTTGATATAGGAAATGCAACTTCAGCAAACATGATAGGGGATTTTATTTATCAAAAAACTATGTAGCAATAAAATCCCGCAGGCTACATCAAAATAAACGTATGGAATTGCAAAAATATTAAACAGTGGTTTATGATTTTATAACATATACTTTGACATCGCCTTCAGCTTGAGGTGCAACGCGAACAGAGACATGGTATATCCCCAAGGCCTTGATGGGCTCTTCAAGCAGGATTGCCTGACGATCAACCTCAACACCCTTCTCTAGTAATGACTTGTGAATATCCAAAGCTGTAATTGATCCAAACATCTTTTCTTCTTCCCCAACCTGAGCTTCGATTGTTATTTCAGTTTTAGATAAAGTTTTTACGAGAGCATCATGAGCAGCCTCTGCACGAACTTCTCTAGTTTTTTCATTTTTCTTTTTCTCTTGAGCAATTGCCATATTACGTTTTGAAGCCCGCAATGCTACGCCCTCTGGAATAAGTTTATTTCTAGCGAATCCAGGTTTAACACTAACGACATCACCCGCTTCTCCTAAACCTTCATAGTTCTTTAATAAAATAATTTCCATAATAAATCCTATTTATTCTGTTCCCTTTTCTAAATATGGCATTAATGCTATCGATCTTGACCTTTTAATAGCTCGGACTAGCTTCCTATGCATTTTTGCACTGGTCCCTGTTACACGACGAGGCATAATCTTACCTTGGTCGTTTACAAAACGACGTAAGAGTTTTACATCTTTGTAATCAATGTCATTAATTCCGTTTTCTTTAAAAAAACAGAATTTATTTCTACTTTGGAACGCCATTATTCAGCCTCCTTTAGCTTTGTAGTTTTTTCATTTTCTGAGTCATTTTCTTTCTTATCAGATTCTTCGTTATTAGTATCTGAATTAGAAGTCCCAACTTGATCAGATGGTTGCTGATTATCTGAAGATTCTTTTGATTCCTCTTCTTTGCTTTCTAATTCAGGTTTTTTTTCTTCTACATAAATTTCTGGCTTTTCATCCAATAGAACCGTCATATGCCTTAGCACTGAATTATTCAGCCTCATCCATGTATCATAATCAATCATTTTTTGTTGATCTCCACCTTCAAATTGAATGATGATATATGATCCATACTTCTGTCTTTCAATTGGGTATGCTAGACGCTTTTTACCCCAAACTCGGTGATTGATTATTTTTGATTTTGTTTTTTCTAGCTCTTTTCCAATTTCATTCATGGTTTTCTCAAGAGATTTATTCTCAAGGTTTGGATCAATAATATAAAGTGTTTCGTAAAATGACATAATATCTCCTTCTTTTTTACGATATATCTTTTAGCAATGGTGCTATAACTAGCGATACCACAGACATAAGTTTGATTAATATATTTAATGATGGGCCGGATGTGTCTTTAAATGGATCACCAACTGTATCTCCTACGACTGCTGCTTTGTGAGCATCCGAACCCTTATTCAGAGATTCTCCGCCTATTGAGAAACCTTCTTCAATCATTTTTTTCGCATTATCCCATGCGCCACCCGAATTTGATTGAAATATAGCCATTAAGACACCTGATACTGTAACGCCAGCTAAAAGCCCTCCAAGTGTCTCTGGACCAAAAGCAAAACCCACAACTACTGGAGAAACAACAGCCAAAAGACCAGGGGTTACCATTTCTTTAATAGCAGATTGTGTAGAAATTTCAACACAACGTCCATGCTCTGCTTTATTGAGAGCATCTTCATACATAGCACGATCGCTATCGCTCCAATCATCCTCATTCTTTAAATTCATAAGCTCAAGTGCTTTTCTTAATTCAGGTATATCACGAAACTGCCTGCGAACCTCTTCAATCATTGCCATTGCCGCACGCCCTACAGCACTCATTGCCATTGATGAAAATAAAAATGGTAACATTCCACCTACAAATAATCCCGACATTACTAATGGATTAGCAATGTCAATTGTTGTAATTCCACTTTGGACCATAAAGGCAGCAAATAATGCTAATGCGGTTAAAGCTGCAGAACCAATTGCAAAGCCTTTACCTATTGCTGCTGTTGTATTCCCAACCGCATCAAGCTTATCTGTCCTTTCACGAACTTCTTTTGGTAGTTCGGCCATTTCCGCAATACCACCAGCATTATCAGAAATAGGACCATAAGCATCCACAGCTAATTGTATCCCTGTATTAGCAAGCATTCCCAAAGCAGCCATTGCAATCCCATATAAGCCTGCAAAATAGTAAGCCCCAATAATGCTAGAAGAGATGATAAGTATAGGAACAGCTGTCGACTGCATTCCAACACTCAACCCAGCAATAATATTTGTTGCAGGGCCAGTAATTGATTGCTTTACAATAGAATTTACAGGACCAGTTCCCGTTCCTGTGTAATGCTCTGTAATCATGCCAATCCCAAGGCCAGCAGCAAGGCCAATAACCGTTGCATAAAATACACCAATACTTGAGAAATCTGACCCGCCTTGACTAAAAGTATCTGGTAGAAATATATTAATTAAATAAAAAATTACAGCAACCATAATAGCCGCACTACCAAACTCTCCTCTATTAAGGGCTTTTTGAGGATCTCCACCTTCTTTGACAACTACCATAAAGGTTCCAATGATTGAGACCAATATTCCAGAAGCAGCTATCATCAAAGGCAATAGAACAAAATTTAAATCAAAGCTACCTGAAACAATAATACTAGCTCCGAGTACCATAGAGCCTATAATCGAACCAACATAAGATTCAAAAAGGTCTGCCCCCATTCCGGCAACATCTCCAACATTATCTCCCACATTGTCGGCAATGGTGGCAGGGTTCAATGGATGATCTTCTGGGATTCCTGCTTCAACCTTACCAACAAGATCTGCTCCTACATCTGCTGCTTTTGTGTAAATACCACCACCAACACGAGCGAATAAAGCTATGGAGGAAGCGCCAAGAGAGAAACCAGATAAAACATTTAACACCGTACCTATGTTATCAAAATCAGAACCATACATATTAGTATAAAGTAGAAACAATCCTCCTAATCCCAATACGCCTAGCCCGACAACACTTAACCCCATTACAGAACCACCGCTAAAAGCAACATTAAGAGCTTTTTCTAGATTATCTCGCGCAGCATTAGTGGTTCTATTATTTGATTTGGTTGCAACCCTCATACCAAGGAATCCAGCTAAGCCAGATGCTACTGCACCTACGAGGAAAGAAAATGCAATGAACACACTTGAATCAGGGTTGTTGTTATTTGCAACACCTAAAACAATAGCAACAGAGACAACAAAAAATGAAAGAACTCGATATTCTGCCCTTAAAAACGCCATTGCCCCATCAGCTATACTAGAGCCAATTACTATCATTTTCTTTGTGCCTTGGTCCTGCTTTTCAATCCAGCTGGTTTTCCAGAATGAAAAGGCAAGCGCTAAAAAACCAGCAGCTATTACAAAAACAATATTGTTATCCATTAATAATTCTTCTCCTTCATTAAGAGTTGTACTTATTCATTGTTTGATTTAATCCATTAACTAAAAGATATTCCATTGCATCCACAGATTGTTGGATCATTAAATCAACTTCTTTATGATTATCTTCATGGAATGGTTTTAGAACGTATTCTTCAGATGGGCGAGTTTCTTTTAATGGTTCAGCTATGCCTAATCTTATTCTAGTAAGCTCCTTTGTACCTATATTATAAATGATGCTCTCTAGCCCCTTATGGCATCCATCACCACCTTTGGGGCGTATACGCAGTGTCCCTAATGGAAGATCAACATCGTCTAAAATAATAACGATTTCTGAATGGAGTATCCCCCAACAATCCATTATTTCTCTAACTGCAATTCCACTTTTATTCATACCAGTAGTTGGTTTAATTAATATAACTTGTTTACTTTTAATTTGAGAAAAAACAAAACTCCCTTGACCTGGCTTAAATGACATATTGTTTCTAATGGCAAATTCATCAATTGACCAAAATCCTGCATTGTGCTTGGTGCGAACATATTCGTTCCCAATATTTCCTAAGCCTATAAAGGCAATCATGAATTTTCAGATTCCCCACTATTATCATCCGAAGAGTTTTCTTCTTCATTTTTAGAAGCTTCTACTGCAGGCTCACCACCTTCATCCAAGGTTTCATCTTCAACATCTTCAACAACTTCTTGTTCAGATGCAGGAGGTGTGATTGAAACAATGTTTAAGCTCGGGTCAGTAACAATATCCACATCTTCCAGATCAAGTTCTAAGTCAGCAACACTCTTAGCTGAGTTTAGTTCTAAGTCTTCTATATTGAGTTCAATTTTCTCAGGAACATCAGTCGGGAAACAACTTATTTCAATTTGATTTAATGACTGAGATAGAACACCTCCCTCTTTTACTCCAATTGAATCTCCAACAAGAATGAGGGGAACAGATATTGTAATTTTCTCAGATCTTCTAACACGCATGAGATCAACATGTATTATTTCATCAGTAACGGGGTGGTATTGCAATTGCTTAATCATGGTATACTGACTCTCACCTTCTTGATCAATTTCAAAAATTCGTTGCCCCGATTGCATAGCGTGAAATAATACAGATCTTTCAATTGATATATTTACATTCTCCTCACCTGAATAATATAATACGCCCGGCACTATGCCTTTCTTACGCAGTGACTTTGCAGCTTTTGAACGAAGTTCTGCTCGATTTGTAACATCTAATTTGTAATAGGATGATGCCATTTTTCTTCTCCTTTTTAAAATTCAAATAAAGCACTAACAGATTCCCCATTATGTACCCTATTGACAGCTTCTCCAAATATTTTTGCGACAGAAACTATTTTTATTTTATCTATTTTTTTATCTTTATGGATTGATATCGTATCTGTTATAATAACTTTTTTAATACTAGAATCATTGAGTCGCTTAATTGCAGGACCTGATAGCACGCCATGGGTTGCAACTGCAGTTACGGATTTTGCACCTTTATCTATAGCTGCTTTTGCAGCATTAACAGTTGTCCCAGCTGTATCGATCATATCATCAATTATCAACACATCTAAATCTTTCAACTCTCCAATCAAGTGATTCACCTCTGCCTGATTTGGCGCAAACCTTCTTTTATCAATTAATGCAAAATGCATTCCCAACGTCTTTGCATAGCTTTGACTCATTTTAACAGAACCAATATCAGGCGCAAGTACAACTGTTTCATCAGGATTAAAACCTTCTTCTTTTATAGCATTATATAGGACGGTTCTACTATAAAGATTATCAAACGGAATGTTTGCAAAACCTTGTATTTGAGTAGAGTGCAAATCTAAGGTAATGATTCTATCTGTGCCTAGTGCTGTTAAAATATCTACAATTACTCTTGAGGATATTGGAACTCTAGGTTGATCTTTCCTATCTTGTCGCCCATAACCAAAATAAGGAATTACTACTGTTACAGTATCTGCGGAAGCACGAACAGCAGCATCAACTAGTAGTGCAAGTTCCATTATATTTTCTGATGGACCATTAGTTGATTGTATTATGAATACATCACATCCTCTGATATTTTCCTCATATTTAACCCAAATCTCACCATCAGAGAAAGTTCTGATAGATATTTCTCCCAGGTGCCTATCGAGAAATTTAGCGATATTTTCTGCAAGCCTAGGATTGCTACGCCCACTAAATATTTTTAGTTTGTTTCTTTTCATCTTAAATAAAGTAATAGTTGCTGGGGCGCAGGGATTCGAACCCCAACTGCCTGGACCAAAACCAGGTGTACTGCCATTATACTACGCCCCAAATTTTGCTATTTTAGCATATGGGTCACTGGGTTTGCAATAAAGGTGGAATATCTGTGAGAAAATAAAGACTCGGCAGATTTAGCTTCTGCTTCATCGTCAAAAATCCCAAACACAGTCGAGCCTGAACCCGACAGACTTACAAACTTAGGCCTACGTGACCAAAGTTTTTCTTTAATTGTTGCAATCTCTGGATATGCTGGAATAACAATTGATTCAAAATCATTCTCAAAAAGCCTGAAAGGAGTTTTATCTCTTTTCAAAAGGTTGGCAAAGTTAACCTCTACTTTCGGTCTGTCCAAAAATTTTTTCATGCTTTTGTATGCCCACTTTGTATCGATTTTAAATTTTGGAATAATGAGCAAGTACACCCCATTGATACGGCCACTCATCTCAACAAGTTGCTCACCAATCCCGGAGGCAATTTGCATTCCACCCTTTAAGAAAAATGGCACATCGGCACCTAGACGAAGCGCAATTTTTGATAATTTTTCATAGATCGGTTCAATAGAATATAAATGGCATAACCCTTTAAGAATTGCTGCAGCATTGGAGGATCCCCCACCTAAACCACCGCCAGAAGGAATTTGTTTGACCAAATTGATTGATATCCCCCCAACATCATATTCCTCTGAGAATTTTTCAAACGCAAGGACACATAAATTAGTAGAATCATTTCTCAGCCAGTTGACATTTGAATGAAATTCACAACCGTTATCTTTTTTTTTTAATTCAATAGTATCACAAAAGTCCAACTCTTGAAATACCGTTTTGATATTATGATATCCATCTGGCCTTTTATTTAAAATTTGTAGCCCAATATTAACTTTCGCATATGATTTGATTGTATAAGGTTTCATTAAGGTTCTTTAATAATCGATACGATAGCCATGGCCCCCCAACCAAGGCCCTCACCAATTGCCCCCATTCTATCTGTTGTGGTTGCTTTGATACTAATGTTTGAATAGTCCAAATCCATTGTAGTTGCTAGACTTAATTTTATTTTATCGATATGATCTCCTATCTTCGGTTCTTGTAGAATTATTGTTGCGTCGATGTTATTAATGATAAATCCTGATTCTCTAATCTTGTTGACAACATTTTCTAAAAAAAAGGTGCTTCTAACATCCTTCCAAGTATCATCTTCGCTTGGAAAAAGTTTCCCAATATCACCTAGCCCTGCAGCACCGAGTAAAGCATCAACAATTGAATGAGAGAGCGCATCCCCATCAGAATGCCCAACAGAACCAACATCTGAAGATATATGAATGCCTCCAATATAAAGCAGTTCACCTTTTTTTAACTGGTGAACATCATATCCGATACCAACCCTCGTCATTGTAGTTCTACCTCAGCTCTTTTCCAATCGTCAAATGTTGTGATTTTGAAATTTTTCCCAGTTCCAGGAACAATCATAATCTTATAACCTAACTTTTCCATTAGAGATGATTCATCTGTTATAATTAAATCATCAAATTCTCTAGAACTATAAGCTTCTAATATTTTTTGTTTGTTGAAGGCCTGAGGGGTCTGAGCCATCCAAATATTTGAACGATCAATAGTTTTTTCTACTATATTATCTTTTGAGAACTTAATTGTATCATGTGGTTGCATTGCAATGATTGCTCCATCTGATGTCTCACAAGCAGAGATACATTTTTCTATAAGTGTTTTTGTAATAAAAGGTCGGGCAGCATCATGTATAACTACCAAATCAGCCTTAGGATTAGAATTTTGGATTGCATTTTTCACAGAGTCTTGCCTATCAGGCCCTCCAATGACCAAATTAACTTGTGAACCATAATTGCTTTTGATTTCTTTTTGGAGTTTTTCCTGATTATTATTTGGAATTACCAGAATGACTTCGTCAAACAACTTTGATTTAATAAATATATCAAGCGAATACTCATACAGCGGTTTACCATGAAGTTTTTTGAATTGTTTTGCTCCACCAAATCTGCGCCCTGTTCCCGCTGCTGTTATTATAGCTGACTTTACCAAAAATAACTAAACAATTATCATTGCGTCACCATAGCTCAGAAATCGATAATCATTCTTTTTCGCTTCTAAGTAGGCTTTCTTTATAAGCTTTCTACCTGCAAATGCACTTACCATCATCAATAGTGTAGATTGTGGAGTGTGAAAATTCGTAATCATTTTATCAACCATTTTATAATCATAAGGTGGGTAAATGAACTTATCTGTCCAGCCTCTCTTTGGTGTAACTTGAAAACCGGAAATAGCTATTGTTTCTAATGCCCTAACAGTTGAAGTCCCTACTGCAATGATTTTTCTATGCCTCTTACGAGCTTGATTGATTGCCATTGAAGTTTGAGGAGAAACTTCAAAGTATTCAGAATCCATTTGGTGACGGTTTAAATCTTCAACTTGTACAGGCCTAAACGTCCCCAATCCTATATGGAGCGTGACTGTCTCGGTTTTAATTCCTTTATCTTTTGCTTTTTTTAATAAGCCATCTGTAAAATGCAATCCAGCCGTAGGGGCTGCAACCGCACCTCTCTCAGAGGCATATATTGTTTGGTATCTTTTTTTATCATTTTTATCAGCATCTCTATTAATATAGGGAGGAAGAGGAGATCTTCCTATTCGATCAATAATCTTGTCAAAATCATCCCCTTCATATTCAAACCTAACAACTCTACCACCAGAAACAGTATTATCAATCACATCACACATTAGCTTTGGCGTAAAAACTAGCTTGTTCCCAATTCGAACTTTTCTTGCTGGTTTAACCATAACCTCCCATAAATCATTTGATAATTCTCTAAGTAGAAAAACCTCTACTTTTGCATCAGTTCGATCTTTTGTTGCAAAAAGCCGCGCTGGAAAAACTTTTGTGTTATTCATAATGAGAAGGTCATTTTTTCTCATGTAATCAGTGATGTTATAAAACTTTTTATGCTCAATTTCACCGGTACCTTTATGAACAACCATTAATTTGGAGTAGTCTCTTCTTGCCTCAGGATGTTGCGCAATTGAAGCTTTGGGCAGCTGGTAATTAAAATCACCTAACTTGTACTTTTTCTTTTTATTTATCATTAAATAACCTCTGTTGATCTGTAGTTTTTTGTATCCCTAATAAGTCATATGCTGAATCCTGTGCAAGCCGGCCTCTGGACGTCCTCATGATCATGCCTTCTTTAATTAGGAATGGTTCATAAACATCTTCTATAGTTGTCGAATCTTCACCGACGGCAACTGCAAGTGATTTTAATCCTACTGGGCCACCTGAAAACTGTTCAATAATTACCCTTAATATTTTTCTATCCATTTCATCAAGACCTATTTCATCTATACCAAGTTTTTTAAGGGATGCTTTTGCAACATCAAGGTTTATTTTCCCTTTTGCTTTTACCTCTGCATAATCTCTGGCACGCCTTAAAATTCGATTGGCAATCCTAGGAGTTCCTCGACTGCGACTCGCCAACTCCATAGCTCCTTCGCTATCAATTTCAACTTCCAATATCTCTGATGACCGGTTTATAATATGAAAAAGTTCTTCGGTTTTATAATACTCAACTCGAAGCACAACTCCAAATCTATCTCTCAAAGGTGATGTTAAATTACCCAAACGTGTTGTTGCTCCAACTAAAGTGAATGGGTCAATGTTCAATTGGACACTCCTGGCACTCGGGCCCTTATCTATCATTATATCAATAGTGAAATCCTCCATTGCAGAATATAAATATTCTTCAACATTGCTGCTAAGGCGATGAATCTCATCAATGAAAAAAACATCTCTATGGGCTAGATTCGTTATCATTCCTGCTAAATCTCCAGCTTTTTCAACAATTGGGCCTGAGGCATGCTTAATATTCGTACCAAGCTCTTTTGAAATAATGCTAGCAAGCGTAGTCTTACCCAACCCCGGAGGGCCAAAAAGTAAAACATGATCTAATGCCTCACCACGTTGATTTGCTGCTTCAATATATAATTTCAAATTTTCTACAAGATTTTTTTGACCAATAAATTCATCGAATTTTGAGGGTCGTAATGATTTCTCAATAATTATGTCTTCTTCAAAAGGAGTTGGGTCTGTTATATGAATTTCTGTCATGTGATGAAATGGATATAAAACAATATATATCAGGGCATAAAAATACAATTTGAAACAGCTGACGTAAAGATTTCAAAAGAATAATGTTTTTTTATATAAAATAGTTTTTTCAAATATTATTCAAGCGCCTCAATCTATCTTTAGCAATTTTTTAATACCGCTAAATATACTTCCAGAGTCTAATTGAGTCTCTTCAATTATCTGTTCTACACTACCACCTGTTATCCACCTATCATCGAAATCTGGGGACATAGAATACTTTTTTACCATTGGATTTAAAATCCAATCATTCATTAGCCTTAATGCACCATTTGTAATCACCATTGTAACAGTCCATTGACTTGGTGGCCTTATTGAATTATCCTATTTTTTTAAGATCTCCTTTAAAAATAATCCTGTATATGAATTTTTAATTGAAGCTACTTCTTCAGGGCTCCCAATTGCAACAATATTTCCTCCACCATCTCCCCCTTCAGGACCCAAGTCGATAATCCAGTCAACAGTCTTAATTACATCCAAGTTATGCTCAATAACGATTACCGTATTATTTCTATCTACTAAGCGTTGTAGAACTTTTAGGAGCATCCAAATATCTTCAAAGTGTAATCCTGTGGTAGGCTCATCTAAAATATATACAGTTTTTGACGTAGAAGCCTTTGAAAGTTCCGTAGCAAGTTTTATTCTTTGTGCTTCCCCACCAGATAGTGTAGTAGCCTGTTGACCAAGATGAATATAGCCAAGTCCGACATCGTCTAAAGTTTGTAATTTTTTTCTTATGCTAGGGATTGAACTAAAAAAATCTAATGCATCTGTTACTGGCATTTTTAAAATATCTGCGATTGATTTTCCTTTATACTTAACCTCAAGCGTCTCTCTATTATATCTTTTACCTTCGCAAATTTCACATGTTACGTATACGTCTGGTAGAAAGTTCATCTCAATTTTAATGATTCCATCACCTTGACAAGACTCACATCTACCACCTTTGACGTTAAAGGAGAATCTTCCTGGTTTATAACCTCTGATTTTTGATTCTTCTAATTTTGCAAATAAATCACGTATATAAGTAAAAAGACCTGTATAAGTTGCTGGGTTAGACCTTGGTGTTCGGCCTATAGGCTTTTGATCAATTTCAACGATTTTATCAACGTATTCTAAGCCATTAATTGATTCGTAAGGTAGAGGGTAAGAACGGGATCGGTTCAACTCTTTTGATAATATTGGGAATAATGTCTCATTAATTAATGTGCTTTTGCCACTACCCGAAACTCCGGTAATTGCAACAAAACGACTTAAAGGGATTTCAATGTTAATCCCTTTTAAGTTATTACCAGATGCTCCCCTTAAAACAAGTTTTTTATTTTGGATTCCTAGCCTTCGTTTCGGTATTTCTATAGATTTTTTCCCTGAAAGATATTGACCTGTTATTGATTTATTTGATTTTAAAATATTTTTTGGCGTTCCTGAATATGTTATCTCCCCGCCATTTTTACCTGCCCCTGGTCCTATGTCTATTACATAGTCAGATGATTCTATAGTTTCTTGATCATGTTCAACAACCAAGATAGAATTGCCAATATCTCGCAGAGATTTTAATGTATTGAGTAAGCGATTGTTGTCTCTGGGGTGCAGTCCTATTGATGGCTCATCTAATACATATAAAACACCCATTAATTGGGATCCGATTTGTGTAGCAAGTCGAATCCTTTGGGCCTCACCCCCAGATAAGGTCACGGCAGATCGATCAAGAGTAAGATAGCCAAGACCTACATTATTTAAGAAGCTTAGGCGCTGTGAAATTTCTTTTAGAATTTGGTCAGCAATTTCATTTTCCATTTGAGTTAACTTAATATTTTTAAAAAATAAGCTAATATCTTTTACGGACATTGATGAAACCTCACCTATGTTCATATTGTTAATGGTAACGGCAAGAGTCTGATCTTTGAGTCTTGTCCCATTGCAGTTTGAACAAGGACGCATGCTCATGAATTGCTCAATCCACTCTCTGATTCCTGATGATTTTGTTTGTGCATGCCTTCTCATTAAATTTTCAACAGTGCCCTCCCAGCCTCCAGAATAGGTTCCTGACCATCGGCTAGATGAGTATTCCATTTTGAACTTTTTTTCACCTGTCCCATATAATAACATTTGACGTACGCTTGATTCTAGCTTTATCCAAGGTGTTGTAAAGTTGAAATTGTAGTGTTGAGCAAGGCTCTTTAATATGTTACCATACCAATTACCTCTAGGTTGTTCACCTAAAGGTACGATGGCACCTTGTATCAGACTCTTTGTTTTGTCAGGAACAACCAAATTAGGATCAACCTCCATATGTGTTCCTAAACCATCGCAGACCTCACATGCACCGTATGGTGAATTAAACGAAAACATTCTTGGTACAATTTCTTCAATGGAAACCTCACAGTCTGGGCAAGCAAATTTCTCTGAAAAAACACACTCTTGATTTGGAAGCTGATTTACAACTACTAAGCCCGAGCCTACCTTAATTGCCAATTCTATTGATTCAGTCAGGCGGTCTTTTATTTTATCATTTAATATTAGTCTATCTATCACAACCTCGATTGTGTGCTTTTTATTTTTATTTAATTTCTGGTTTTGATCAATTGGTAAAACCTTACCATCAATTCTTAATCGTAAAAATCCATCTTTGCGAATTCTATCAATAATACTTTTATGCTCTCCTTTTCGCCCTCTAACCAATGGAGCTAGAATGTGGATTTTAGAACCTTTTTTAAATTTTAATATGGTATCAACAATTTGTTGTACTGTCTGCCTCTCAACTAACTTGCCACACTTCCAACAATGTGGCTTTCCAACATGAGCAAATAGCAACCTAAAGTAATCATGTATTTCAGTTACGGTCCCAACAGTTGATCTTGGATTTCTTGCAGTCGCTTTTTGTTCAATTGAAATAGCAGGAGATAACCCTTCAATTGAATCCATATCTGGTTTTTCCATTAATCCTAAAAATTGCCTAGCGTACGAAGAAAGAGACTCTACATATCTTCTTTGCCCCTCTGCGTAAATAGTATCAAATGCTAATGATGATTTCCCCGATCCAGAAAGACCTGTAATTACAACCAGCTTATCTCTAGGAATACTTACACTTATATTTTTTAGGTTATGCTGTCTAGCGCCTTTTACAATTATCTGATCTTTTGAATGCATTTATAAAAAACCTTTGGAAAAAGTTGAAATTTTTGGACATCATAGAACTTACAATATTTATAAATCCCACCCTAAAATCATTTAGTCCTATATAATGATTAATTACAAAACTTGATTAGTGACAATTGCGGTATTAGCTTGGAGTATGGGTTCATTGAAAAATCAAATCCTTATATCAATGCCTCACATGAGTGACCCTTTTTTTTCAAAATCAGTGGTTTACATTTGTGAACATGAAAAAAGAGGAGCAATGGGTATGATAGTAAACAAAAAACTTAATGCTCCTGAATTGAATAAAATTATTAATAAGTTGTTTAAAGTTGAGAAATACTTTAATACTTTCAAAAGTAATACTTTTTTTGGAGGACCTGTATTGCTTGAAAAAGGAATGATCCTTCACCACTCAGATTATTCATCATCAAAATCAATTTCCATCTCAAAATCAATTTCTATAACAAGTGATCAGGGTGCTTTGGGAGACTTAAAAAGGGAAGAAGGGGTCCCTTTTAAAATAATACTAGGGCATGCTGGTTGGTCTGGAGGGCAACTTGAAAGAGAAATAAAAAATGGTGATTGGCTAATACAAAATACAACGGCTGATTTTATTTTCAATCTACCTCCAGACCAAATGTGGGAACAAGCTGCTAGATCAATTGGTTTGGATATAAACTCAAATTTAGGTACACCTGGGCAGGCTTGACATTATAGCTATAGCTGCTTTACTAAAAAACTGAGTCTTACAATGTTGACTAGAGTCGTACCGCCTGTAGCTGTTATTTGCGCTGCATTATTATGGAGTGTTGATGGCCTCTTGAGGCAAGAGCTCTACAGTATATCATCGCTTGTTATTGTTGCGCTTGAACATTTAATAGGTGCATTAATTTTCTTGCCATTTTTATTTAGATCTGCTTCTAAAATAAAACTGCTTGATAAAAGAGGATGGATTTCGATTTTTTGGGTTTCTATTTGTGGCGGGTTATTAGGGACCTACTTTTATACAAAGGCTCTTGGCTATGTTAACTACATTGATCTATCTGTAGTTGTGTTAATACAAAAATTGCAACCACTGTTTGCAATTTCTTTGGCTAGTATAATCCTTAAAGAAAAACTATCAAAGCGTTTTATCTTTTTAGCATCTATTGCGATTCTAGGAGGATATCTCACAACCTTTGGAAATAAATCATTTTTATTTTTAGATAATAAATCAATAATCGCTTCGTTGCTTGCGTTGTTAGCATCATTCTGTTGGGGCAGTTCTACTGTACTTGGGAAAGATGCTTTAAAACAAATTCCCTTTGAACTTGTGACTTGCATAAGACTAATAGTTACTGGAACTGTGGCACTACTTATAATTACATCATCAGGGAATTTTTCAGATACATATAGCATATCTTTTGAAAATTATAAAACCATAATCATTATCGTTTTTACATCAGGATCAATTGCTTTATCAATTTATTATTATGGTTTACAAAATCTTGACGCTTCCCATGCTGCGATATATGAATTGGTGTGGCCTTTATCTGCAGTTCTACTAGATTGGTTAATGAAAGGTAAAATACTTTCTCTTACCCAAATGATTGGCGCAATAATCCTTTTATCATCAATGACAATTTTAATAAAAGAAAATTCTAGTGAATAATTTTTCCATTAACGATCATAACCACAATCTTAAGTACAATCTACTACATGAGTTTTTTTGGGGTTTTGGAGTAGCATTTCATACAATCTATGCTGTTATTCCTCTTTTCTTAAAAGAACTCTCAGCACCAGATTATATTATTGTATCGTCTGCAGGACTTTTTTCCTTTGTAATTGCTTTCCCAACATTATTTAGTGCTGGAATAGGAAGAAACATAAAAAATATAAAAAGAGCTGTCATTCTAGTTCATTGTATTATTTTGTTTGTGACTTTCATGATGGGTTTCACATTTACGTTTTTTGATTCTGAGTTAGTTGGAATGGCTTGGAAAATATATCTAACCTATTTTATCCTTTATGCTTTTTCAATTGGTATCATTGTTCCAATTTGGACTGATTTTTTAAACCAGAGCACGCTAGGGTCACATAGGGGTCGCTTTTTTGGATTGGGCTTTGCATTTAATAGTATTGGCAGTTTTGTTGGGGGAATAACCCTTAAATATTTACTGTCGCTGGAAATAGAGTTCCCCAAAAACTTCGGGATAGGTTTTTTTATTTTATTCTTTTCCTTAATGATAGGTACTATCTTGTTTTTCCCTTTTAGAATGAAAGAAAGAGTTAAAGGTGAAGATTATATCCCAGTTTCAGAATACATAGCTAAAACTCTTGAAATCGTAAGAGGACATAAAAACTTTCTTAGATATTTAATTTCTAGAGTTTTTTATTCATCTTGTTTACCAGGAATGGGGTTATACGCTGTTTATTGTCAAGATAAATTTAATTTTGAATTAAGCGAGGCCGGTGTATTTACTGTCATAGCAGTTTTATCCGCTGCTGCTTCTAGCTTTTTTTCAGGAAAAATTGGAGACAGATATGGTCACAAAAATGCAATGTTGTTAGCATATTGGGGCCATTTGATTGCGGCCTTTATTACCATTCTTTCTTGGAATATGTTCAGTGTATATTTGATTTTTATAGCAGTTGGGATTGGGCAGGGAGCGTTCATGCCGTCTGCAATGAATCTTATATATGACTTTTCATCAAAAAGAGATGTAAAAACTTATATGGCATTGGTGGATTCAATATTGGCACCCTTTATTTTGTTTTATATTGTTTTAATTGGGTGGCTGGTAGAAAATGGGAATCACGAACTTTCGCTTAAAATATTGATTGGGGGTTTGATGATTGGTATTTTGTTGTTAGTTTATTTGGTAGATGACCCAAGAAAAGAAAAATTTATGTAAGTTTGATTTTCTTCTTGATTTTACCTGCGCTCGGTCTAAAAATTAGGCTCTTAATATGATTGTATTTATAGCTCCTCGCATACGTTTTTTAGTTACGGTATTCTTTATGCTGATAATGACTGCATGCACAAAAGAAAACCCATCTAGGCATCTGGACCTTGGTAACTGGTATTTACAAAGGGGTTTACTAGATGAGGCAATTACTGAATACCGTGAAGTCTCAAGGCTGTATGGAGATGAACAAAGCTCCCTCAGAAGAGATGAATTTCAAGTATTAGGGACTGCACATCTAAAATTAGCTATTGCATATACAAAAAAAGGCTGGTGGGAGTATGCTTTAAGTGAGGCAAAACGGAGTTTTGATATTTCGCCTAATAAAGACTGCCACGAACTCATAACTTTAATTGAAGAAAAGTTAGACCAAGAAACCAATTCTTAGTTATTCGTGGGTCTAAAATGACCCAGATCTAGATTCGCCTCCATCGCAGTAAATTATAGAGCAGTTGATAAAATCAGCTTCTGGGTTTAGAAGCATGGAAATAGTTCCAGCAACATCTTCTGGGGTTGTCGTCCTTCTCATTGGGTTCCTTTTTTTTGTACTTTCAACCCATTCTTCCCAATTATCGGTTATTTTTGTAAGAGCGCGAGTTGGCGTTATCCCTGCCTGCACAGCATTGGCTGTAATCCCAAGCTCTCCAAGCTCCCAACCAATTTGTCTTATAATTGCCTCCATAGCAACTTTGGCTACACTTACTGGGCCATACCCTTCCATTGCTAAGTAATTTCCTTCACTGGTTAGCCCTATGATTCTTGAACCCTTTGAAAGTAGCTTTGCTTGATGAAGTTTTTGTGTCCAATATAATAGCGAATTACCCATAACATGTACTGTCATATCCATTTGTCGTTGCGTTACTGGCTTTTCTCCAAAAAAATTTGTTGTGGTTCCAAATGCAATTGAGTGCAGTAGTAGTTTCAAGGGTTTCCCATTTGTTATTTCATTAATCTCAGGAATATACTTATCCATTGATTCCTCTGACGCAGCATTTGTATTAAAATAATGACAATTGCCTTTTGTTATATCATTAACCTCCGCGATTGTTTCTTCTGCAATTTTTTTTGCCTCACCCCTATCAAAGTGAAATGCAATAATCCCAAATCCATCTTGTGCTAAGCGCTTAGCCGTTGCCGCACCGTGGCCAGTTGACCCACCTAGCAGTAATACCCATTCGGACATTTTATTCTCCAATTTATTGATCGACAAATTTACAAGAATCTTTTTCAATTTTGAGTATCAAATGTCATTTTAATATCATATAAACTGTTGTACTCTCCGCCAGTAAATTTTATAAATAAATGACAAAGAAAAATAGTTACGAAAAAAGTGACCTATTAAAAAGTGGTGAAGGTCTACTAATGGGACCAAATACTGGTAAACTGCCACTTGAACCAATGCTTATGGTTGATCGTATTAATGATATTTATCAAGATGGTGGCAAATATGGGAAAGGTAGAATAAAAGCAGAATTGGACATAGATGAAAGTCTTTGGTTTTTTCATTGTCACTTTAAAAATGACCCAGTAATGCCAGGGTGTTTAGGGCTAGATGGGATGTGGCAACTTGTTGGTTTTTTTCTAACATGGGTTGGAGGGAAAGGTAGAGGTAGAGCTTTAGGCGTTGGTGATGTGAAGTTCAAAGGACAAATAAGACCCTACCATACAAGAATTACATATAACATAGATATTAAAAGGCTTTTAGACCGCGATGGCCAATTAATGGTTTGGGCAGATGGAACCTTAACAACAAATGAAGATAGGATTATTTATTTTGCAAAAAACTTACAAGTGGGCTTGTTTAATAACTTAACCTATGATTTTGGTGGAGACCCCTCCCAAGATTCATTTTAATAAGTACTTAAATTAAATATCTATGTCATTTCAATGCGGAATCGTGGGACTGCCAAACGTTGGCAAGTCAACATTATTTAATGCTCTAACAGAATCTGGAATACCTGCAGAAAATTACCCTTTTTGCACAATAGAGCCACATATAGGAATAGTTGAGTTGCCAGATGCTCGCTTGAAAGATCTCGCAAGGATATATAACCCGGAAAAAGTCACCCCAGCTACCGTAGAATTCATTGATATTGCAGGACTAGTAAAAGGAGCAAGTAAGGGAGAAGGTTTAGGGAATCAATTCTTAGGACAAATCCGGCAAACGTCTGCAATCTTACATGTTGTTCGTTGTTTTGATGATAAGAATATTACTCATGTAGATGGAAGTATAGATCCTGTAAGAGACGTAGAAACAATAGAAACAGAATTATTACTGGCAGATATTCTCACACTTGAAAAAAGAAAGCACAAAGTTGAAAAACTAGCAAGGTCAGGAGAAAAAGGAGCTAAAAACTCTTTATACATATTAGACCTGTTATTAGAACATTGCTCTAATGGGAATGCGGCACGTTTGGTAAAGGTAGACGAGGAGTATAATGAATTCAAAAGGTCCCTTCAGCTTTTAACGGAAAAACCAGTACTATATATCGCCAATACAGATGAAGCGGAAACAATGGAAGGTAAAACTGGAGAGCATGTTAGATCTTTAAAGGGATATGCGTTAAAAGAAAATAATGTTGTAATCAGCTTATGTAGTTCGATTGAACAAGAAATAGCATTGCTTGAGGAAGAAGAAAAGCCAATATTTTTACAAGAATATGGATTATCTGAACCAGGTTTAAATAGGGTTATTCGGTCCAGTTTTGAATTATTAAATCTACAAAACTTTTTTACTTGCGGTGAAAAGGAGGTTAAGTCCTGGACTATATCAAAAGGATCTACAGCTCCTCAAGCAGCAGGCAACATCCATTCTGATTTCGAACGAGGATTTATAAAGGCAGACACCTTTCACTTTTCTGAATTAATAGAAAATGGTTCTGAAAAAGCCTTAAAAGAGCTAGGATTAATAAGGCAGGAGGGAAGAGACTATATTGTTAATGATGGAGATTGTATCTTTTTTAAATTCAATGTATAGATAGAAAGTATTAATCTATTTTATTTATTTGAATTTTTATTGATCATCCTCATCTTCCCATTCATCTTCGTACTCATCTTCGTACTCATCTTCGTACTCATCTTCTTCATCTTCCTCATAGTAATAATCTGGAGGATAGGCGAAATAAGGGTTTTGACTTATTCCGTAAGGATCATGAGTAGGAGGCTGTATAGAAGCGCTATCATCCTTTCCATCGCTGTCTTCTTTGATTGGTTCTGATACCTCTTGCTTTACAACTATAACTTTTGGTTCATCATTGCTAGGAGATTTAGACTGGGATTTATTTAACGCACTCAGGACCAGTTCTCTATCTTGCTGTGTTAACCCGCTCTTTTGATTTGGTGATTGTAGATTAGAATCTTGTTGGTTTCGAAAATTAAGACCTGTGAGAATTGCAAAAAATAAGATTACTAGTGAAAATATGGAACCTTCTGGTTGAAATTCAAACCCACCCCACATATTTTGACTTATTCCAAAACTAAAAAATATCCCAAGGGAGAGAAGCACTCCAAAGAGCATTATCATATTACCCATTTCGTGGGGCATGTGAGATTCCATAACCAACATATAGATAAACCATATGAGGATACCTAAAACCGCAATAATGATACTGAGCATGTATTCTCCCAAAAGGAGAGATGTGAAAAAGCCGACGACGCCGGCTGCCGGAATGATAAAACCTACTCCGGATTTAATGTCGTTAGCCATATTGAAACTCCATTAATACCTCGAATTATCCTAAAAATTGCTGTTTGTAATCAATAAATGCAAGATTTTTTCATCAATTTCACTAATAAGCTGTTTCTGCATTTAATCTAGGCCACCGTTTAAGTAATTTTATTGTATCATATGAATGATAATCAAGTAAGAATTGGGGTAATTGGAGTTGGTCATTTAGGCCAACACCATGTAAAACACTATAAAACCTTAGATAATGTTGAATTAATTGGGGTTTTTGACACTGATCGACAAAGGTCATTAGAGATTTCTAAGAAGTTTGACGTAAAAGTTTTTGCTGATCTTAACTCTATTTTAAATGAGGTTGATGCATTATCGATTGTAACCAATACTAAAAATCATTATGAAGTTGCAGAGAAATGTCTTAGAAGTAAAAAACATGTTTTCATAGAAAAACCAATTACCGCAGAGATTGAAGAAGCAGATAAATTGTTATCAATCGCAGAAAAAAATAAAGTATTAATCCAGGTTGGCCATATTGAGAGACTTAATCCTGCCCTGCTAGCTCTCAATGAGTATGAAATCAAGCCAAAATTCATTGAGATACAGAGATTAGCCCCCTATACATCTCGAGGCACGGATGTGCCAGTGGTGATAGATAAGATGATTCACGATATAGATATTTTGCTATCTTTAGTTAGGGCTCCAATAAAGAAAATTCAAGCAACTGGCCTCTCTATATTGACAGATTCCATTGATATTGCTCATGCAAGAATGCGTTTTGAAAACGGGACCGTGGCAAGTGTTATGTCAAGCAGAATAGCAAGAGATGAAATACGAAAAATCAAAATCTTTCAAAAGGATCTTTATGCAACATTAGATTTGTTAATTGGTTCAACTGAAATTTATGAAGTGGTTAATGATAAAATTTCGAAATCCAAAGTGACGATTCCTTTCGAATATAAAGGCAATACAAGATTAATTGGTTATCATAAACCAGTCTTGAGTAAAATTGATCCTTTGAAAATGGAGCTTGAGAACTTTGTTTTTTCAATTCAAGGCAAACAAGAGCCAATCGTTTCTGGTAGAGATGGGAGAGACGCTTTAGAGTTTGCTATGAAAATACAAGAAATGATTATTTTGGATAAGCATTGATGGATATCAGAAATTTCTTTTTCTCAAATCGCAGCTTTACTCCTATTCCAATAGCGTTATCGATAATCTACTTATCAAACCCATCAGCCTTATATTTTATGTATGGACTAATCCTGGTTTTAATTGGAGAATCAATAAGGATCAATGCAGTTAGCCATGCTGGTGGAATAACAAGAACAATGAATGTAGGAGCACCGTCTTTATGTACAAGTGGTCCATACTCAAGAACAAGGAACCCCTTATACTTAGGAAATATGATAATTTATTTAGGCATTGTTTTAGTCGCTGGTGGGAAACATGTTTTTACAATGGGTAGTATAGTTTTTCTTTATTTCACTTTTCAGTATATGATGATCATATCCCTTGAGGAAGAAACACTTAAAAAGCTGTTTGGAGATGAATATATATCCTATATGCAGAATGTTCCACGTTTATTTCCAAAATTTACTCCTTGGACTGGCGGCCTCAATGTTCACAGACCATCAAGTATATACAAAACATTAAAGACTGAAAAAAGAACTCTCCAAAATATTATTTTGATTATGGGCGTGTTGGTGATTAAAAGCCAATTATAAGAGTAATTTCTTAAAATCTATGAATTGGTCCTTATGAAAAAGTATTTTGTAATTGCTGGCGAACCTTCTGGTGACCTCCATGGTGGTAAATTAATCAAAGCAATTAAGAGTTTAAATCCTAACTCATCTTTTATGGGACATGGCGGAAATAGCATGCGTGATGAAGGAATGCATCTAATTGAACATGTAGACAATTTAGCAATTATGGGGTTTGCGGAAGTGTTGCGTCACTTACCAAGAATGAACAAAATAATGAGGAGCACTGTTGGTGCAATTGAGAGGTCAAAGCCAGACAGAATTATTTTAATTGATTATCCAGGTTTTAATTTAAGATTAGCAAAAAAGTTGTTTCCTCTTAATATACCCATCACATATTTTATACTTCCTCAAGCCTGGGCTTGGAAGGAGGGGCGGGTTAAAATATTAAAAAGATTTATAGATCAATCAATTTCTATTTTCCCCTTTGAAAACGATTGGTACAAAAGACGCGGACTTAGGGTTGAATACTTTGGACACCCCTTTGTTGATATTGAACATTTTGACGAAACAACAAAATCATTTTGTAAACGACACTCTTTAGATGTAAACAGCCCTATTCTAACCTTGCTTCCTGGAAGTCGACAACAGGAGGTAGATAGACACTGGCCTGTGTATTTAAAGGCTGTGGACATTTTAAAGAAAAAACATGAAGGCCTTCAAATAGTAGTCGGAAAACATGTGAGTATAAATTTAAAAAGTTGCCCTGATGATTTTAAAATTGAAACTGAAGCACGAAAGGCAATGATTGTTGGGACGGCTGGGATAGTCTCTTCAGGGACAGTAACTCTTGAATGCGCTATAGAAAATCTGCCAATAGTTGTATGTTACAAATTATTTCCGCTTTCGTGGTTTTTGATTAACATTCTAATAAAGGTAAAATATTCCTCAATTGTAAACCTTATAATGCATGAAGAAGTAGTTACAGAATTGCTTCAGAGGAATATGAATCCAACATTAATCGCAGCAGAACTAGATGCTCTCCTAGATATGCAATCAGAAAAAAGGAAGCAAATATCATCTAAATATGCAATGTTGAGAGAAAGCCTTGGTAGTCCAGGGGTATATGGCAGAGTAGCAAAGGCAATATTAAAAAGAGAAGGTTCTAAACATGAGAATATTTGACAATCAAAATATTCAGGTTCCCCTTTCAAGCATTATACTAAAAGTACTTTACGGACTAAATAGAAAAAGAGTAAAGGGAAGAGAAAATTATTTAAACAATATTCAGAATGGGAGACCAGTAATTATTGCAGTCTGGCACGGTCATCTATTATCTATCCTCCATGACCTAAGAAATGAGAAAGTCAATGCTGTTGCAGGAACACATAAAGATGCAGATTTAATTTCAAAAATCGCAGAGAAGTGGGGATGGAGTATGATTCGGGGTTCAAGTAAAGAAAAGGGAAGCGCTGCATATAAAGCAATGATTAAAACCTTAAAGGTACCTGGATCTATGTTATTTATTACCCCTGATGGGCCTACTGGGCCAAGGCGAAAACCGAAACCTGGTATCATAAGGGCAGCGCAAGCTACGGATGCAGTAATAATCCCGACTAGTGTTTTTTCAACAAAAAATTGGGGGTTTACCAACTGGGATACATTTTACTTGGAAAAACCTTTTGGCAAAATATTTATTGAATATGGAAAGCCAATAGAATTTGATAAAAAGATGAACCAAGACGATTGCATTGCAGAATTTATTAGCGCAATGAACCAAACTGAAAAATTTAACTTGTATAATACAAATAATAAAAATGTATAAAGAGTCCGGAAAATATCTCCTTTACCCGCTCACATTGCTGTATTGGGGCGTTGTTTTCTGTAGAAATTTATTCTATACATTAAACTTTTTTATTGTTCACAAAATTAACTGTAAAGTTGTAAGCATTGGGAACTTAACCTTAGGTGGTACTGGAAAAACACCCATGGTTATTTTCTTGGCTGTTCTTTTTAAAAGCCTTGAAAAAAAGGTTGCTGTCCTAAGTAGGGGATATGGGAGAGGAACAAAAGGGATGTTATTAGTCTCAAGAGGAGATGGAGATGTTTTATGCAAATGGGAGGAATGTGGCGATGAACCATATATGATTGCGAATAAACTACAAGGAGTACCAGTTTTAGTTGATGAGAATCGTTACAGGGGGGGGCTTTACCTTGCAGAAAATTTTGATCCTGATATAATCATTATGGATGATGGTTTCCAGCACAGAGCCCTTCACAGAGACCTAGATATTGTGCTTGTAAATGGGAGGGACAGCATCCAAGACCATAGACTATTACCTTATGGGATTCTTAGAGAACCTTGGAAAAATATAATGAGGGCAGATGCCGTGATTATAACTAAGAAGAAACCCAGCCCTCTGATTAAAAGAAAGATTGATGAAACCTCCCTGCCTCAGCTATATGCAAGCCCTATTCCAACGGTTAGATACCCTTATAGTTCTTCATCAAAAAAAAAAATAGATAAAAAAATATTTATCATTTCAGGTTTAGGGGATCCAAAGTTTTTTGAAAAAACCGTTGAGGACCTGGGTTACGAAATATGTGGAGTTAAAAATTATCCAGACCATTACCATTATAAAAGAAGTGATCTTAATAAGGTTGAATTACTAGCAAGAGAATCTGGAGCGTCACAAATACTTACAACAGAAAAGGACTGGGTAAAGCTTAAAGAGCTTAAGCCAGATATCACTTTTGGAATTATCGATATTGATATTAGGATTCAGGATGAAGAAACTTTAAAAAAAATAATTGAACCAATATGTTAAATCTGCGCCATTCCCCATGCAAAAACCACGCCAACAAAGGTTAACATTAATGGCCATCCTGTATTGACAAGTTGTCTGGCGCTTGGATCATGAAATACATGGACTTGAAATTCATGAGTTGATGTTGCCCCGTGTTCGTCAACCGCCATTAAGATAAAATCATTCATCCCAAGCTGGCTCTTCCTTGGGGTCCACTCTACGATAGCCTTCTTTTTGTCGAAACGTGCATACTTGGGTAGCCTTACGGCTCTGTAAGCAACTTTGTCACCATTTAAGTCTTCTGTTGCAATTTTATATCTCCATGAATGACCTGTTAAGCCAACAGGCTTCGGATTAGACATAACTGTTGGAGCATTATTTACAAATATTTTCCCAAGCTGAACATCGGTACCATAACCGTCGCTAACTGCGATCTCAAAGGAGTTATTATTAATTTGTGCAGCTTTTGGAACCCAAAGTATTTTCCCATATCGGTCCATTTGCATGCCGTGAGGCCCTTTTAGCAATGTATACTCTAAACTTGCATTTTCATTCTTGTCATCAACCCTTAATTGATATTTGAACAGCTCACCCACTAATCCCATATGAGGCGGGTTTGATACTATTGTTGGAAGGTGATTTGTGTATACTTCATATGTTTGCTCATCTTTGGTATATCCATCTGAAGCAACCACAGTGATGCGATGAGCGTCGG
>CENX01144530.1_pt1 | contig 28250 bp, 22 predicted proteins | sample 361321 | NCBI WGS metagenome assembly CENX01 (sample SAMEA2619678, study PRJEB7988) | marine metagenome | isolation source: saline water (ENVO:00002010), including | reverse complement strand
AAAAGTAACTCAATTGAAATTAAATCTGTTTCGTATGCTGGGTTGTTTTATGGGTATCAAACATTTCGCCAGATTTGTGAGCCTGATCTTGAGGGTGGGAAGAATGAAGATTCTACAAAGATCCCGTGTCTAGAAATAGTTGACGAACCAATTTTTAGCTACAGGGGAATGCACCTTGACGTTTCGAGACACTTTTTTGATGTTGATTTTATAAAAACATATATTGACATGATTGCTCTACACAAAATGAATGTCTTCCATTGGCACCTCACAGATGACAATGGTTGGAGAATTGAAATAGATAAATATCCGCTGCTTGCTAAGAAGTCAGCATGGAGGATAGACCGGAGAAATGATCCCTGGAAGGAGCAATCCCCAGCAAAAGAAAATGAAGAAGCAACCTACGGTGGTTATTATACAAAGGAAGAAATAAGAGAAGTTGTTGATTATGCTGCCAGTAAAAACATAATGGTTATACCCGAAATTGAAATGCCTGGTCATACTTCTGAGGTTTTTGCTGCTTATCCAGAGTTGTCTTGTAAGGGTGAATATATACCTGTAAACCCTGGTTCCTATTGGCCAAACATAGACATTTTTTGCTCTGGAAAGGAGGAGGTCTTTGAGTTTTTAGAAAACGTACTCCAAGAAGTAATCGAACTCTTCCCCGGTCCGTATGTACACATTGGGGGTGATGAAGCTGATAAAGAAATTTGGGAATCATGCCCAATGTGTCAGAAACGAATTTTGGATGAGGGGTTGTTAGATGAGCATGAACTTCAAAGCTGGTTTATAAAAAGGATTGAAAAGTTTATCGTATCTAAAAATAAAAAGTTGGTTGGGTGGGATGAAATTCTAGAAGGCGGTCTTGCAAAAACCGCAACGGTGATGAGTTGGAGGGGTATGAAGGGCGGTATACAGTCCGCAAAAGCCGGTCATGATGTAATAATGTGCCCAACGTCCCACTGCTATTTTGATTATTATCAAGCAGATCCTGAGAATTCGCCGGAGGCATTTGGTGGATATACCACACTCAAAAAGGTATACTCATTTGACCCTGTTCCACCTGAACTATCAAAATCAGAAAGAAAACATGTTCTTGGCGCCCAAGGTAATTTATGGACTGAATACGTACAAACCCCGGATCGTGCACAGTATCGAGTATTGCCTCGGATGTCAGCTTTGTCTGAAGTATTGTGGTCTGGGCCAGGGAAAAACACTTATGAGGATTTCTATAAAAGGCTACATTCGCTAAAAAGAAGGTTCGATAATTTAGGGTGGACTCACGCACCCGGATCTTATGACGTAACAATAACCGTAGATCCAAATAGCAGCGCAAATGAGCATAAAATATCTCTGATATCTGAAAAACCAGGTGAAACTATAAAGTATACAACTGATGGCTCTGAACCTTCGATGAATTCGCCAGTTTACCATGCCCCAATTAAGATTAATCAAAAAACAGTAATAAAGGCTTCAATGTTCGTTAATGGGACACAGAAAGGTAGGGCTTCTAAAAAAACTATATTTTTTAGCAAAGCAATTGGGAAAAGTGTAAGGTACAACACACAATATAGCGACAGGTACTCTGGATCTGGTCCCCTTACCCTTGTAGATGGGCTTACAGGCTCAATAGCGCATAATGATAATTACTGGCAAGGTTGGATTGAAGATGATATGGATGTAACCATCGACTTGTTAAAAACAGAGGATATTTCAAGAGTATCTATGAGTTTTCTTGAGTCGCATGATTCGTGGATATTTTTACCCACTCACGTTATTATCACTTTTTCACATGATGGTAATTCTTATGGAGATCAAACAAAGATTCAGATTACAGATGGAAAGAATGGTGGCTCTGCGAACAGGGTTGAATGCGAAGGTGAAAGCTTAAATGTTTCTGCAAGATATGTAAGGGTAAGAGCGGTTAATAGACGACAATGCCCAGAATGGCACCCTGGGGCCGGCGGAAAAACATGGGTTTTTTCTGATGAAATTATTATTGAATAGACGGAAATTGTTTTTGTTAAATAGTCACTGGTTTTTGTTAATGTCAGTATCAGTTATTAGATTTTAATAATCATTGTGAGATTTTAATGAACAAATTATCTTTTCTTCTTATCTTTTTTTTAGCAGCTTGCTCGTCAAAGACGCCAGTTGATATGGAGGAAGTTCTCTACGATAGATCAGGTCAGTACATCACCTCAGATAATTACAACACCTCTATTCTTAGCTTTGTATACAACCAAAAGGTCTACAATGGCCCAGGGTTTATTCGATATAGGAGTGGAGAAAAAAGAGAACAAGGTCCTCTTAAGAATGGATTCCGATCTGGGGTTTGGACAGGCTGGGATAAGAATGGAAATAAGAAGTTTTCTGGAGAATATAAAAAAGGTAAAGCGCATGGGAGCTGGACAGGATTTCACCCTAATGGTAAGAAGAAGTATGAAGGGGAGTATGAAATAGGTTACCAAACAGGAAAATGGAGCTACTATGATGAAAATGGAAAAAAGAATCTAGATGAAACATATTATGTCTGCGATGATGAATGTAAAGATCTTCACCCCCCTGACCGTAGGGGAGTCCCTTATGTTTGCAATAAGCTAGGCCGGCTTAGAGAGTCAAAGAAGCTTTAGGATCCTATTAGAACGGTAAGATAGTTTGTGGTTCCAGAAATCCCGACAGGAACCCCGCCCGTAATTACAAAACTTTCTCCTTTTTTAATTAATCCAAGTTTTTGCAGTTCATCATTAACAACCTCCGGGATTTCATCAGCAGACTTATAGTCCCTAACTAGTACGGGGCTAACTCCCCAAACAATTGCAAGCTTTCGACAAGTTTTTTTAAATGGCGTCATCGCAATTATTTTTGCTGCCGGACGATATCTAGCAGCCATACGAGCTGTATATCCACTGTGGGTCATGGTTGCTAAAATATCTATCCTTTGAGATCTTGAGACAGCACACGCTGCGTGGCTAATTGCATTTGCGGTATTTATTTCTTTATTGGTTGACCACTTTGAATACTCCCCGTAATTAATGGAGGACTCTGTCTTGTTTATTACTTTTGATAAAACTTTAATAACCTTTAAAGGGTGTTTCCCTATAGCCGTTTCTCCCGTCACCATTAAAGAATCAGCGCCATCTAATATTGCGTTTGCAATATCACTAACCTCTGCTCTTGTTGGAACGGGCCTGTCAACCATTGAATCAAGGATCTGTGTTGCAATAATAACTGGCTTGCCTCTGCTATTTGCTTTTTCTATAACCTCTTTCTGAATTAAAGGGACCTGCTCGATAGGCATCTCAACACCAAGGTCTCCCCTGGCAACCATAACCGCATCGAAAAAATGAATAATGCCTTCAAGGTTTTGAACAGCTTCCCATTTTTCAATTTTTGCTATTATTGGTGTATCGTATCCGGCACCTTTGACTTTATCTTTTATAAATTGATAATCAGATGGCGAACGAACAAATGACAATGCTAACCAATCGGCTTCTTCTGACAAAGAGAGATTTAGATCAATCTCATCTTGGGTAGTTAATACTGGTACGTTTAGTGCAATTCCAGGAAAGTTTACTCCTTTGCCACTCTCTATAGAACCATCATCAATAGCAATACAATCAATTGTCTGGTTTGAAACAAGCTCTTTTACTTCGAGAGAAAGCCTTCCGTCATCAATCAGTATCCTTGCTCCAGGGTTAACCTTTTCAAACCGAACACCTTTAGAAATTGAAACAGCATTCTGTTTATTGCTATCGTTGCTTAAAACTATTGACTCCCCTTTTATAACATTTACTTTGTCTTTTAAGTCTTTCACCCGAATTTTGGGGCCTGCGATGTCCGCCAGGATAGAGGGTCTTAATCCCGATGGTGTTTTCAGAGACTTTACTAAATTGAAGTAGTGCCTCTTCTGGTCCTCTGTCCCATGTGATAAGTTGATCCTAAAGCAACTAACTCCCCCATCAACAAGGCTCTCCATTACAGACTTATCATCGCAACCAGGTCCTACTGTAGCTATAATTTTAGTTCGGCTTATAGTGTTCATTAATTATTTAACTATCGACTTAGTTTAAGACCTGGCTTGCAATCAAACGAAAAAGTGGTATTTTGACACTGAATTCTTCCCCTTTTTCATTTACCATTACATAAGAACCCTCCATAGATCCAATGGGGGTTTTAAGTGGGCAAAAACTTGAGTAAGAGAAAACACCATTGGGTTTAATAGTTGGTGTTTTTCCAACCACCCCTGGCCCGAAAGTATCCTCACTTGCCCCAGAACCGTCTTTTATGTGCCATTGGCGACTAATTAGCTTTATAGTTTGGTTGGAGCTATTTCTAATTTCAATCAAATATGAAAAAAGAAAGTAAGATTGTACAGGTCTGGATTGCTCAGGCACATAGCTTGTCTTAGCGCTTATGATTATATCTTTCCCCATGAACCAAAATTAGTTCCTTTATCTTTGTCATCCGATTTATTCCATATAAATTTTCATCCAATATGAATGAAAACAAGCGAGCATTATACCTTATTCTGTTCATTGTCGCGCTTGGAGCTATATTAATCCAAACCAAGAAGACAGGTCTTTCTTCCGATATTACCGGCGATGAAATTATGGGACATATTCGATATTTGTCACATGAAAGCAGGGGTGGTCGCTTTCCAGGAACAAGGGGTTCTAAGGATGTAATCGCATATATGGTTAAACATCTTAAGTCTTACGGTATTGAGCCAGGTGCAAACAACTCTTATGTACAACCTTTTGATATTACAAGCGGAATTAAACTTGGTGATGGTAATTATGCTCTTGTAAATGGTGATTCACTTTTTGCAGGAGAAGATTATATTCCTCTTTGGTTTTCATCAAATGGTACCACCGAAGGTTCTATTGTGTTTGCGGGCTATGGATTTGACATTAATGAAGAAGAACTCCAGTGGAATGATTATGAAGGGTTAGATGTAATGGGCAAATGGGTTATGGTTATGAGACATAGTCCCGAAAGAGAGAACCCTCGCTCTTTATTTGCAAAACATTCTCCCCTTCATAAAAAAATGCTTGTTGCAAGAGATCGGGGCGCCATTGGTATAATTTTTATATCGCAAATAGAGGATGACGGACTTTTCCCATTAAATTATATACCTGGCTATAGCAATGCTGGAATCCCTGCATTACACCTTTCCAACGATCGCGCTAATAGATTTTTTCGTAGCGCAGGGTGGTCTATAGAAAAAATCCAAAAAACAATGAACCGCTCTCTTGAGCCAATAACTTTTAGAATTGATAATCTAAAATTAAAGACCAATGTTGATCTTGGGCTTGTAACAACTCGAGGTGCAAATGTGATTGGTCAAATAAAAAGTGGGAACAGAAAGTATAGAGACGATTACGTGGTGTTGGGTGCGCATTTTGACCATGTTGGAAAGGGTGGTCCTGGGTCTGGCTCTAGAACACCAGATCTTCTAGAAGTCCATCCCGGCGCGGATGATAATGCTTCTGGTACCTCTGGTTTGCTAGAAATTGCGCAAAAACTAGCAGCTAATAAAAGTAGGTTAAAGAGGAGTGTCCTTTTGATTGGATTTGATGCGGAAGAAAAGGGGCTTCTTGGCTCTAAGTACTTTGTGGACAACCCAACTATTGAGATTGGTAATATTGTAACAATGATTAATATGGATATGATAGGCCGCATGAAAGACTCTTCTGTAACTGTTGGTGGAGTCGGAACGTCTCCGTTGTTTGAGCGTCTAATAGATAGCCTGAAGGTTAATCGTAGTTTTAATCTTTCAATCTCAAGTCAAGGCTTTGGGCCTAGCGACCATGCATCCTTTTATTCAGAAAACATACCTGTTCTGTTTTTTTTCTCAGGGGTTCATGATGATTACCATACACCTGAGGATACCTGGAAGCACATCAACCTTCAAGGCACTACTGATATTGTAAACTTAGTATACGATGTAGCTTATCACCTAACAAAGGCTCCAACAAGGCCCTCGTTTAAAGAATCAGGTCCAAAACAATCACAGCGCTCAATGGGTGGTGGATTAACTGTCACCCTTGGGATAATGCCTTCTTATACGAGCTCTGAAGAAGGACTTGCTGTTGATGATATATCAAAATCGGAAGGTCCCGCAGCAAAGGCAGGTATAAAAAAGGGCGATGTAATTAAATCTATAAATGATAAACCCATTAAAAACATTTACGATTATATGGATAGGCTGGGGGAACTGAAAAAAGGAATGACTGTACTTGTTGTTGTAAAAAGGGGCGGAAAATTGCTTAATCTAAAAGTTACCTTCTAACCGCCTATTACTTTGATATATTGGTTGAAAACTTTTTATTGTTCCAAATAAAAACTCTATTTGGCCCCAGCTCTTCTCTAGCTTTTGCAAAGGCTTCTTCAAAGCTTTTAATTTCTTCTGAAAAGTCATTTGACTGATTCTTTTTACCGGTCACTCTTTCTTTTATCTTTTCAGTCAGCTCTAAGACTGCCATAACGTAATTGTCTGCATGGTTGTAAGCAAACACAGATTTATATATGTCGCCTTCTTTGCTGTAATCACTGCTATTTGCGCCGTATCCGTTCATTCTAAGATAATTAGCAATACTTCCTAAGACATCTGGCCAGGAATAGGGCTCACGAGTGCCGTTATTGTTGAAATCAACTGAGTAACGTGTGAAGCTAGATGGTATAAATTGACCAAAGCCAAACGCTCCAGCATAAGACCCGCCTATTTCTTGTGTGTCAAGCTCATCATTAAAACAGTATTTTAAAAATTCTGCTAGTTCTCTTGTTGCCCACTTAGACCTTCTTGGCATATCGTGAATTTGGGAATAAAGTGAATTAAACACTGAGTACTGAGAATGATGAATCCCATAATTACTTTCAACTCCTGCAATGGTAACAATTATAAATGGATCAACAGCATATTTATTAGAAACCTCATTAATCAGATCTTTGTTTTCGCTATAGAATTTTGCACCCGCAGAAATCCTTGATTCTTTAACAAATATTTTTCTGTAATCTGACCAAGGTTTTTTTTCATAGGGCTTTGCAAACTTCTCTGCAATTTCTTTATGAACTTCCACTCCCTTATGTGAAAAGGCCGCCCTTACAAATTTATCTGGTATCGCACCATTTAATTTTTCAGATACAAGCCTATAGGCAAAGTCATCATCAACAGCATTTGCTTGATTAATTAAAATTAAAAGTAGTATGTTGATTGTTTTTTTCATTTATTATTCCATTCTGCTATGAACAAATTTGTGTCCCCCCTTTTGGCCTGGTTTCTATTGGATGCAAACACTAAGTGTTTCCCATCCGGGCTAAACATCGGGAATCCATCAAATCCATTAAAATATGTAACTCTTTCTAGCCCCGTGCCATCCACGTTGACGGCATAAAGATCAAAGTCTCTACCTTTCGGATCATGTAAATTAGATGAAAATATTATTCTATTTCCATTAGGAAAAAAGTATGGGCCAAAGTTTGCAGCATTATTGTCTGTGACTTGTTTCTTGTTTGTGCCATCAGAGTTCATTGTCCAAATTTGGAGAGCCATTGGACGAATTGAGTTTTCTAACAATAGGGCTTTATAGTCAGTAATCTCTTTGTCTGTTTTTGGATGATAAACTCTCCATACTATCTTTGTTGCTGTTGAATTAAAAAATGCTCCTCCATCGTAACCCAGGCGGTTAGTTAATTGAGTTTTGTTTGATCCGTCAATGTTCATCGACCAAACATCGAGATCCCCGCTGACCATTGAAGTGTACAGAATTTTACTTCCATCAAAAGCAACTGTGGCTTCGGCGTCATATCCAGGAGAGTCAGTCATTTGACGAAGAACTTTCCCATCTCTAGTAGCTTTAAAAATATCATAGTCAGGATACAGCTTCCACACATACCCTTTGCTGTAGTCTGGCTTTGGAGGGCAGGCGCTTCCACCAAGGTGGGTAGATGCATATATGATATTATCGCATTTGGGATGTTCAAAATAAGCACAAGTTGTTACCCCTAATCCAGTTGAAACCAGTTTTATTTTTTTGGTTGAAAGATCCATTGTATATATTTGGTCACAGAGCGAGTCACCATCGTGTGCCTGATAAATTAACAGGTTTCCATCTAGGGAAAAATAACCCTCAGCGTTTTCTCCAGAAAAGGTTAATTGTCTAATGTTTTTAAGCCAGACTTCTTTTTTCCCCAAAAGCTCGGACCCTTTGATTAGAGCGGTTGTAACTAGAAAAAAGAGTAAGTATTGAGTGACTTTTTTTGTTTTGGCCATGTTTTGGGACTTGGTTTTACCGGTTCCACGTACTTGGACCTTGATAGTGATCAAAAGACTTGGACTTGTATAGCCCCTTGATCGGGATCCCCAAAAAAGAAAGATATGCGGACTGTCCGCTCCACCATTGATCATGAAATGTTCTTATGTGAAAATCAAATATTCCATTATTGAGTGGTGAGTATTTTATTCCCGCATCCATTGAAATATGGGGAGACAAATATTTATCATCTACCAAAAGAAGGCTGTTTGCACTGTTTGAGAACCTCCCGTTAATCCTCACATCAGCAACAAGATCATCTCGAATTTGGTAACTAAAGATATTGCTGTATGAGTATAATGAAAGGGGACTACCGGTTGTTAGAGAAAGCGACATAGATAACATTTGTTTATGTTTGAATTTTTCAACTTGATCTTCATCATAAAGCTCTTCTGCATCTATGCCTATATCTTCTTTAGGCTCTTTAAAAAGGCCAGGTTTAAACTGTGCGGGCAATAAAGAAACGTAAACAACAAATGTAATAGTTCTATTTATATTCATGTCTAGAAATTTTATAATGCAAAAATATAAAGTAAAATGATAGCTCTAGTCATTAGGTTTGTCGTTTATTTAATTTTTTCTTTTTATTTAAAACGGTTTGTACTTTTTCAAGTATACCAATAATATACCTACCTTAAATATACGGTGGTTCTAGGAGCCACCTAGCAAACAACACAGTGAACACTAAATATTAGATATTAATGGCAGAAGCAACAAACGAAAGAAACACCTCGATTCCGCGAGGTTTTAAATCAGAAGACTCAGCAGCTAGAGTTGAATGGGTTAAAGAATTTACTGGAATTGAAATAGACAACATTCCGGAAGATGATCCTGAAAATCTAAAAGGAATAATCGAAAACCATGTTGGGTTTATGAAGGTGCCAATGGCCGTTGTGGGTCCTATGTTGCTTGATGGAGTATATGCAAAAGGTGAGTTTTCTGTTCCTCTCTGCACCATTGAAGGGACGCTCGCAATGTCAATGAACAGAGGTATTCTAGCTTCTTATCTTTGTGGGGGAACAACAGTGCGGCATTTTAGACAGGAACTTTCTAGAGCTCCTGTTTTTATCTTTGATAGTTTTGATGAAAGCATAAAGTTTCAAAGTTGGGTAGAAAAAAATAAAGACTCTATTGCAGCCGCTGCAGAGAGCACTACGAACTATGGAAAAGTGCTAAGGATTGACCAATACACAGTTCAAAACTACGTTGTGCTTGATATTGTTTTAGACACGGGTAACGCAGCAGGACAAAACATGGTAACGCTTGCAGCCCAAGTCGCTTGTGAGTTAATTCGTAAAGAAACCGGCCACAATTATTTCCTTGAGTCTAACATCAATAGTGACAAAAAGCCTTCCGTAAGAAATATGTTGCTAGGACGTGGGCATGCGGTGGCAGCAGAAACCGTAATTAAAAACAGCGTAATGAAGAAGGTTTTAAAGATGGATCCAGATGTTCTCTTTAAAGCTTGGCCTTACTATTCAACAATTTCAAGCATGGCCGGAATCCATGGAAATGGAATTCACGAATCAAATGCCCTCACAGCCATATATCTAGCAACGGGACAGGACGCAGCTTGTGCAGCAGAAAACAGCACTGCCCACTTTTCAATAGAGAAAATGGATGATGCTTTAAAGTTTAAACTAACCTTACCCTCCCTAACTGTTGGTACCGTTGGGGGTGGAACAAGATTAAAAATGCAAAATAAAAATCTTGAAATGTTAGGCTGTGCTGAAGGAGAACACTCATCCAGGAAACTTGCAGAAATAATTGCGGGCGCAACTCTTGCTCTTGATATTTCTCTTGTTTGTGCGATTGGGTCACATACGTTTACTGACGCTCATATGAAATATGGTAGAAAATAAAATCGTCGATGGATGTGCTCCAAAACCCCAAGTACTCATACTTACTGGGGAAACAACCATTTTTCTATAAGATATTTAAAACTCTATTTTACTTTTATTCAAAACTTGTTTTTTCTACCTATGCGCCAACTTCTGTGGTTGGCCGGGAAAACATTCCAGACTCCTCTTTCATTTTTTGTAGTAACCATAACAGCCATATGGATGTCGCTTTGTTGGCTGTGGCAACAAGAAAGAGTTTTAATGATTTTGGAATGCTAGCAGCGCGAGACTATTGGTTTGAGTCATGGATAAAAAGAGTTTCTGTAAATACCGTAATGAACCTTATTCCAGTTGATCGAGCATCAAACAACGAAAAAGAACTATCTATAAAAGAATCTGAAGCTCTCTGTGATGCATTTATGGATTATGAACAACGCAATCTGATTCTATTTCCAGAAGGAACCCGCGGGAACCCGGGTGAGCTACTACCATTTAAAAAGGGAGCTGCTCGGTTTGCCCTAAATCTTAAGAAACCAATACTTCCAGCTGTGATCTTTGGTTCCCACAAGATTTGGCCAAGAGGAAAAGTGTTTTTTGGTCTGCCAACAAAGATAAAGGTTTTTATACTTGAACCAATTTATCCTGACTCCTTTTTAAGTGGTCATAATCCTACCGAAAATGAAATAGATTTAGCTATATCAAAAATGACTAAAACTCTTGAAAAAAAGATAAAAGATAAGGTGCTAACCCTGTATGAATAATAAAGAGAAGTTTTACGGAGTCAACGAATCCAATTGGGGTCATAAGTGGGGATATAAAGATTCTGGATTCAAAGTAAATAGTGATAAGTCTGTTACATTTACTGGAGAGAGATATCCCATCTGTGGAAAAAGATTGTACAATTTCATTCCTTTTGTTGAAGAAATACTCGGGGTTGAGTTTGTATTAGAACCAAAAGTCAAAGAGGTAGAGGAAAAGCACGTATCTGATCCAAATATTAACAAACCATTTATGGAGGACTTAAAAAGGTCTTTTGACGCTGACAGGTTTAGTGGCGAACATAATGAACGACTACTCCACAGTCACGGACAACACTCCACCGATGAGGTTTATAAAGTGTTATACAACAGGCTAGACCAATTTACTGATTTAGTTTTTTACATTGAAAACGAAGAAGAAACTGTAAAATTAATTGACCTAGCAGAAAAACATGATGTTTGTTTGATTCCGTACGGGGGAGGGACCAATGTGACAAACGCTCTTCGGCCCCCAAAAGAAGAAAGGAGAATGGTTGTTTCTGTAGATACAAGAAGAATGGCCGCCGTTGAATCTGTGGATGAACACAACCTGATGGTAACTGTAGGAGCTGGAATAACAGGAAAGGTTTTAGAGCGGGAGCTTAATAAAGTGGGTTTTACTGTTGGTCACGAACCAGACAGCTATGAGTTTTCAACTGTTGGCGGTTGGATATCTACTAATGCTGCTGGTATGAAAAAACACAAGTACGGAAACATTGAAGACATTGTTCAAAACCTGAGAATGGTCACCCCTAAGGGCGTTATAAACCAGAAAAAACCGCTAACCAGATCTTCTTTTGGCATAAAAGCACAAAACATATTATTTGGGTCAGAGGGGAATCTTGGGATCATTACTAGCGCAACGCTAAAAGTTCATCGCCTGCCGGAATCCTCTGCGTACGAATCAATAATTTTTAAAGACTGGGATACTGGTGTTCGTTTTATGTATGATCTCTTTCACTCAAATATGGTTCCCGCAAGTGCAAGGCTGGCAGATAACCTACAGATTAGACTTGGCAATGCGCTGAAAGAAAACAAAGAAGGACTTAGTAAAGTTTTAGATGATTTTAAAAAGTATATGTTGTTTAACGTTAAGGGGGTTGATCCTGAAAAGTTTACTGCAGCAGTTTTTAAAATTGAAGGGTCAAGCGCAGAGGTAGAAAACCAAAGAGAAAATCTACGTACCCTATCAAAAAAACATGGTGGAATTCTTGCTGGAGAAAGCACAGGAAAAAGTGGCTACCTTGCGACAATGGTTATAGCATATATAAGAGAGCTAATTTTTACTCAAAACGTATTAGGGGAAACAATGGAGACTGCTGTTCCCTGGTCAAAAATAAACCAGGTTAAAAGTGAGGCTCACAAATTAATCGTCCAGCTTCACAAAGAAAACAACCTTCCTGGGAAGCCTTTTTTTACATCGCGAATTTCAAAGATATATCATACTGGTGTATGTATGTATAATACCATAGCAATGAGTTTTGATGGAGTTGAAAATCCTGAAGATGTATTTACGGGTATTGAGCATAAAATGAGAGAAAACTTTATACAAAACGGAGGGTCTATTTCACATCATCACGGGGTGGGAAAACTAAGAAAGGATTTTATGCAAGACACAATTTCTGAAAGCAGCATCGAAATGGTTCGCGGAATAAAACAACTACAAGATCCAAAAAATGTATTTGGTGTTAAAAATAATATTGTTTTAGAATAATCTAAATACGGAGTTTGAAAAGTTGAACTTAAAAGATAGGGTTTTTATTGTCACCGGTGCTAGTTCGGGAATTGGAGAAGAGCTAAGCAAACAGCTTTCCTTTTCTGGGTCTAAGGTTGTTTGTGCAGCGAGAAGGTTGCCGGAACTCGAAAGAGTCTGTTCAATTATTAATGACTCTGGAGGTAGTTCAATAGCAGTAAAGACTGACATTACAATTCTAGAACAGTGTGTAGAAATGGTGAATGTCGCTATAAAAACATATGGACAAATTGATGGCTTAGTTTTAAATGCTGGAGTTAGTATGTGGGCGAGATTCGATAAAATAACAGACATTAGCTTTTTTAATGATCTGATGAACGTAAACTATATGGGAGCTGTAAATTGCGTTCATGCGGCGTTGCCACACCTAAAATCTTCTAAGGGAAAAATAATAAGTTGTTCAACGGGACAAGCGCTTATGGGCTTTCCGAGACACTCTGGTTATGCTGCCTCAAAGCATGCCCTACACGGCTTTATATCAACCCTTGCAATTGAAAATAAAAATCAGATCACCGTTCTAGAGGCAATCTTGGGTTGGATTAAAGACACAAACCTGAGGGGTAATGCCTTTGGTCCTAACGGTAAAGTACAGGAAAGACCTCCAAAACAACATAGTAAAGAATCAATAGATCTTGATTGGTGTGTAAGTAAAATTTTGCGTGCAATTAAAAAGGATTGGAGAACAACATATATTCCTCTTAAGTTGAGATTGATCCCGTTTTTCAAAGCTTTTTGGCGCTGGTACTTAGAGTTTAGGGCAGATCAGGTAGTAGAAAAACCTAAGTAAAGATGGTTCAGCGTATAATTGTTTGGATTATTAAGCTTTCTCCGTCTTTAAAGAGGTGGTTGTGGAAATTCTGGTATAATCTTTTTGCAAGGAAGCTGGGGTTTCACGCTTTCCGCTTTATGAACTATGGCTATGATGAGGATGGCTTTTGCCCAGATCTTTTGGAGCAAGGCGAAGCTGAAAGATACTCAATACATCTATATCACCATACGGCAACACAGGTTGACGTATTAAAACAAAATCTCCTTGAAATTGACTCCGAAGAAGCCGCGACTGGATGGAGTGCTCCTAAAACCTCAGAATGGCTTGAGTTGGCTATTAGGAAAGCTTCTCTTAACTTTTTTGAAGAACGCGACTGCTCAATGAGCGAAGGTGGAACAATTCCTTTTATGGCAATGTTGGGTGAAGAATATCCCGATGCACAATTTGTGATTACGGGCGTATTGGGTCCAAACTCTAATGCGCATGGACCGAATGAGTTTTTACATATTCCATATGCGAAAAAGCTTACATGTTGTATTGCCTCTATAATTAACGACTTTAATTAATTATGTCAAAAAGGATCTATTTGATTCTTGCTTTGGCATTAGTGTCTGTTAGTTCAACTGCGGTAGTAATAAGGTATGTTGAGTTGGTGCCCGCTCTGACTTTGGCTTTCTGGAGAATGTTAAGTGCCAGTTTTTTTTTATGGTGTTACAGTATAAAAAAACCCCAAAGTCTTATTCCGTTAAATAATAAATATAGAATACTATTTGCTGGATTCTTTCTTGGTATGCACTTCGCTTTATTTTTTGTTGGGGTTAGAAGTACTTCTGTGGCAAGTGCGACGCTACTTGCAAACACTGGTCCTGTTTTTACATCTTTGATATCAAGGTTTAGTGGACAAAGGGTGCCCCGGTCTGTTGTTCTTGGTCTATTGATTTCTATTTTTGGTATTATTTTTGTTCAGTGGTCAGATTTTAGCGCTGAAGGGAATAATTCGTGGGGAAATGTTTTTTCCCTATTAAGTGGGTTTTGTATTGCTATGACATATATGTTTGCATCAGAAATACGAAAAGACACTGAAAACATCTTGTATGGAAGATCTGTGTTTTTTATTGCAGCTGTGACAATATGTGTTATCGCTATATTAAGCGGAGTTTCTATATTCTCGTTTAGTAAAAATGATATTGTTTGGTTTGTTTTTCTAGGAATTGTTCCATCTATCTTGGGGCATAATATGTTAAACTATTGCATAAAGTACCTTTCTCCAACAGCTGTAGCATCAATACCTCTTGGGGAGCCAATTATTGCATCGGCATTGTGTTACTTTCTTTTCTTTGAAACCGTACCTTTCTCAGCCTTATTGGGCGCACCTTTTGTATTCTGTGGTATAATTATAACTATTAAAAATTCTGTGGTTAACTAGCCTGTTCTGGGGTTGGTCTAAAATACAAATGGTGGTCGGGAGTGATTTTGTTTTCTTTTTGAAAGGAATGGATTGTTTTTTCATTTTTAAAGTGTCCTCTTCTATTATCTGGAAGCAATGAAGCTATCCTGCACATCATCTCATGCCCAACTTTACTTAACATGTCTTCTTTCTTATTTTTTTTTCCGATAATATTATAAGGACCGAATGGCTTACCGATATTTATACAAACCCGGGATCTTATTCCTTTAAGAGCTCCCTCCCACGCCCTTTCCGCTCCATATATTGCCATAGGAACTATTGGAGCATTGCCGAGGTTAGATAGAAAAACTGTACCGTTTTTGGGTTTGCTTAGTAGATTATAACTAACCCCACCATCGGGAAAGATGCCAAGAATTTCTCCCCTTTTTAAAACTGAAAGAGATCTTTTTATCGTCGACGGAGACAATTTTTTTCTATCAACCGGGATCCACCCATATATAAATGGTGCCCATGCAAAAACAAGATCTATCTCTTGGTCACTTGCCGCGATATAGTTAATGGGCTGTCTTATGGCATAACTAAAAAAGAGTGGGTCATAGTCACTGAAGTGGTTGCAAGCAACTACAAATGGCCCTTTTTTGGGAAGATTGGCTCTACCTTTTACTTTTACTTTTGCCAAAGTTGAACCCATTAAAAGAGCTACGTATGTTAATATGTACCTCCAATAATATGGTCGAGGAGTAAGTGACCCTAAAAAATCAGGACCAAAGGTTTTCAAAACAGATTCTTATCTTAATGTTGCTGTGTTCTTTTAAAATGGAAGGTCGTCATCCTGGTCTTCTGTTTTGTTCATTTGAGCGGTGGTTCCCTGTGGTGAGTCAGACCTTCTACCAAGCATTGTAAAATTATCACATCTTATCTCTGTAGTTTTTCTTTTTACCTGATTTTGATCTTCCCACTCGTTTGTTTGAAGCTTTCCCTCAACATAAACCATTTGGCCTTTTTTCATATACTCGCTTGCTGTTTCTGCCATCTTACCATACATAACCACGCGGTGCCACTCGGTTCTGTCTTGTATTTCTCCGCTTTGGTTTTTCCATGACTCGTTTGTTGCAACACTCAAATTTGTAACCGCGGTACCCTGTGGAGTGAATCTCGCCTCTGGATCTTGCCCAAGGTTTCCAACAATTATAACCTTATTAACACTGTTTTTTTGCATCTTGAAACTCCATAAAAGTTGTTAAGTAAACACATTGTGCTATTAGACCCAGATATTGATCTTTTGGATCCAAAATGTTTTACTATAATTAGTTTGCGTACTTGAATTTAAAAAGACTGGTTGAGCTCTGTGCGTAATTTTGATATGGTATTACCAATAACATCATTGCTATCAACTTTATCTGAAATAGTTTTAATCGCATGCATTACAGTTGTATGATCTCTTCCTCCAAAATACATACCTATCCCACTTAGTGACTTGCCTAATATTTCACGTGAAAGAAACATGGATACTTGCCTCGCCTGTGCGATTTCCATCTTCCTACTTTTTCCAACGATTTCCTTTTCTGGTACGCTTGATACTTCTGATACTTTTTTAACTATTTCTTCTATGGTCATATCTACCTTTAAGCTGCCACCAATTCGCTCTCTTACGACATCCCTTACGAGCGTGTGGTCTATTTCTTTGTTTAACAAAGAGGATTTTGCTAGAACCCTAATAACAGCTCCTTCTAGGTCTCGAACATTGTTTTTTATGTGCTTAGCTATGAATTCAATAAACTCGTAATCAAGGGCAACTCCATTTTGTTCTGCCTTCTCAAGCAATATAGCAACCCTTACCTCAAAGTTCGGCGGCTGAACATCAACGGAGAGCCCAGATTGAAACCTGGACAGCAGCCTTGATTGAAGACCTTTCATCTCGCCCGGATATTTGTCTGCAGTCATCACAATCTGCTTACCAGACTGATGAAGTACATTAAAAGTATGAAAAAACTGCTCTTGGGTCTGTTCCTTACCTCGGAAAAACTGTACATCGTCAATTAGTAGCATATCTGCAGACCTATATTGTTGGGCAAATTCAATGGTTTTGTTTTTTCTAAGACTATTAACGAAGTCAAGAGTAAACCGCTCACTGGTTACAACAACAACATTTAGGCTGGGGTTTTTTAATAAAGCTTGGTTTCCTATAGCGTGCATAAGATGGGTTTTTCCAAGTCCAACACCACCATATATTGTAAGGGGGTTAAAGTTGTTTTCCCCGGGGTTTTCTGCAACAGACTGTCCCGCGTTTTTAGCAAATTCATTATTGGAGCCTTCAATAAAGTTTTTAAATGTATACTGACTGTTTAGATTGTTACGGTGTGTGGGCCCTTTTTTTATATCTTTTTGTACAAGAGCGCTTTCCTCATACTCTTTAGAAGGCTTTGTTCCAATGGAAAATCTATATCCAGATATTGATTTATCTGTTTTTTGAATTGAGGTTTTTAATTCAATTTTATAGTGTGAGTCTATCCACTCACAAAAAAACTGGTTTGGGGCTTCGAGAAGAACGTTTCCCTCGGAGACCCCTATTGCATCCAAGGGCTCAAACCAAGCATTAATAGCGTGCTTTGGTAAAACCGACCCTAAGTCACTAAGAGCACTAGCCCAAAATTCTTTATGTTTCATAGTTTATCCACAAGTTATCCACATTACCATATTGTCTAAAATTACAAACAGTGGGTCTTTTTTCTAACAAAAAAACAACGAACCCTTCTTTTGTTTAATCTATTAAATAATAATGATTATATTTTTTGTTACGTTGGTCGTCTCGCTGTAATTTTGTGCTCATTAGAACAAGTAAATAGTTATATAAAATGAAGCGTACATATCAACCCAGTAATAGAAAAAGAAGAAACAAGCATGGTTTTCGTGCTAGAAAGTCAAGCGTAGGAGGTCGTTCCGTGCTTAGACGCCGACGAAAAAAAGGACGAAAGCGCTTAGCTTTATAAAAGATCGTGGTTTTTAAAACCCTCTTTGGGCAAACAGTAAGATATTTATTTCTAATGTTTATTAAAGGTTATCAGTTAATAATATCGCCACTTATCGGCCCTTCTTGTCGTTTTCACCCCACCTGCTCTAACTACGCAGCCGAAGCTATTAAGAAAAAATCCTTATTTGTGGCTGTCTACCTTATCGTTGTTAGGTTGGCCAAGTGCAATCCGCTTTTTAAAGGCGGCGAAGACCCTGTGAGTTAAGATGGATAGAAACACCCTTTTAGCCTTTTTTCTTATTTCACTTGTTTTAATATTTACCCCTAAGTATATGGAGATGGTTTCTCCTGCTCCTGAACCTATTGTCATCGAGGAGAGCTCTGGGTTAGATTCAATTCAAACTAGTGATAAGCTGGTTGATAATCCTCAAGTTAATGAACCCATATCTGGGCGTGATCGAAAAACCATTGCTTACAAACCACCTTCTTCATTTCAAAGCCCAGAAAAACTGTTAAATATAAATACATCTCTATATTCTACGACTTTAAGTTCTTCTTATGGGGGCTCGTTTGTCTCTTTTAAGTTTAATCAATACTTTAAAAAGGATAGTCAATTTGTTGATATAATTAGAAATCAAGAAAATCTCCTAATAAAAGGAAAAGACCTTGACGGCAACCCCCTCCCTCTTGATGGGCCCTGGGAGCTTGTTTCACACGAAAAGGGGGTCTCGCAGAGGGTTGTCTATAGAAAAGAGTTATACTCTAAAGAATATATTTACAAATCATTTGTCTTTCATGATAATTCATATGTGATTGATTTAGAAGTTGACCTAAAAGGAATATCAAACAACATCTATAGAAACTCTGAACTTGCGTGGAGTGGTGGCCTTTCTTCAACAGAAGAGAATGTTGATGATGATATATACTATTTCAACTCATATGCACTTCAGGGTGGGGAGCTAGAGAGCTTAAAGGTTGGATCCGGAGAGTCTGAGGAAACGACTCTGAATGGTATAACAGACTGGGCCGCAATAAGGACGAAGTACTTTGCAGTCGCAATTATTCCAGGTAACACAAAGTCAATCTCATCTATTACCCTTTCTGGGACTGGGGACACAACAGAAGTCTATGGCATGTCCTTTGTTTTTGATCCAATTGAAAAACAATCTTTTCAATTATATATGGGCCCACTTGAATACGACAGAGTAAGAACATTGGGGGTTGCTTTAGAATCAATAATGGATTTTGGGTGGTCTTTTATTAGGCCAATATCTAAGGGGGTTTTATTCTCTCTAAAAAAGATGCATGGCATTATTCCTAATTATGGTTATGTTCTCATTGTATTTGCGTTTATAGTGAAAATTCTTGTTTATCCCCTTACCAAAAAGAGCTATCAGTCAATGTCCGCAATGCAAGCGGTTGCCCCAGAGGTAAATGCCCTAAAAGAGAAATATCAGTCGAACCCCACAAAACTAAACCAGGCGACCATGGAGCTTTATAAAAAGAGAGGTGTTAACCCCCTTGGTGGGTGCCTACCTATGCTTTTACAAATGCCTTTACTTTTTGCTCTTTTTCAAGTATTTAGAACTACGATAGAGCTTAGATCAGAACCTTTTATATGGTGGATAAAAGACCTCTCATCTCCAGACGCGGTATTTTACCTACCTTTTAAAGTTCCACTCTATGGGAGCCATGTTGCTATTTTGCCAATCTTAATGGTTGTTTCAATGTTCATCCAACAGCGAATGATGTCTGGAGCTGCTCAACAACCACAACAAAAAACTATGCAATATTTTATGACTGGCTTTTTCTTCTTAATGTTTAACGGGTTTCCTTCGGGCTTAAACCTTTATTACACATTGTTTAACGTGTTAACAATTGCCCAACAAAAGCTAATTCCCCCAGAAACTCCAAACTCATAGAATAAATGGAAAGCCAAACAATTGTCTCTCAGGCCACACCTATGGGGCGATCTAGCATAGCGGTAATAAGGATAAGTGGCTCAAATTCTTTTAATATTGTTAAAAAGATAACAGAAACAGAGGAGACCAGGGCACACCATGAGATTGCGCTTCTACAAATCGCAAATCACAGAGGAGAAAAGTTGGACAAGGGGTTATTTACATTTTTTGTATCTCCGAACTCATACACCGGAGAAGACATCGTCGAGATTTCCTGTCACGGTAACCCACTTATTGTTAAGGTAATAATAGAGCGCTGTGTGCAACTTGGGGCAAGAGTAGCAGAGCCGGGAGAATACACAAAGAGAGCGTTTTTAAATAATAAAATATCTCTTTCTCAAGCAGAGTCTGTTGGTGCATTAATCTCTTCGAGGTCGGAAGAGGCTTTAATACAGAACAATAAAAACATTGAGGGAAAATCATCTAAAAGGGTTTCCAGAATAAAGGACAACCTTGTTGAAGCCCTGTCTAATATAGAACACGAGCTAGATGTTTCTGAGGATGAGTTTTTTGATAACAATATAATGGATAAAACTATTAAATTAATAAAAAACAACATCTTAGAGTGTAATGGTCTGATTAATTCTTTTGCTGCTGGTACCGCGTATTCTAGTGGTTTTAGGGTGGTTATAGTGGGTAGGCCCAATGTCGGCAAGTCTACACTTATGAACGCACTAGTTGAGGCAAACAAGAGCATAACCAGCACAGAGCCTGGCACAACAAGGGATGTTATATCACATGAAGTTGTACTGGGTGGACTACCTGTGGTTTTACTAGACACAGCGGGAATAAGAGACACAAGCGACGAAATAGAGTCCGAGGGTGTCTCCAGAGCGGTGGGTGAAGTAGGGCGGGCAAGCCTCGCGCTTTCACTGTTTTGTTTTAATATAGAACCAGTTGAAAATATTGACTTTAAAAATCAAATTTCAGTTTATACTAAGCAAGACTTAGGTAAAAAAAAGGACTCCCAAGATGGAGACATATCTGTTTCCGCTAAAACAGGTCTTGGTCTAAACGAACTCAAAAAACTTATCACAAAGAGGCTAGTTGATTCTGTCTCTCACAGTGGAGATGTCTTTATTAATACAGAAAGACAACGCCAATCAGTTTTAAACTGCAGGCAGGCGCTTTTGAGTTCCATCGAACCCCTAGAAAAAAAAGAGCCTCTTTTTGAGGTTACCGCCCACGAGTTAAGGTCTGCGATAAACTACTTGGCTTCGTTTTTAGGAGAAACAACAACGGATGAAATTCTTGATAGTGTTTTTTCAAATTTTTGTGTTGGTAAATAAATAGTTTCACGTGAAACATAACTCTTTTGATATTGTTGTTGTGGGCGGAGGGCACGCAGGTGTTGAGGCAGCTTTAATAGCAGACCACTATAAGTTAAGCGTCTTGCTCGTTACAATGGACCCTAAGGCTGTTGGAAGAATGTCATGTAATCCTGCAATAGGCGGTCTTGCAAAGGGACAAATTGTAAGAGAGATTGATGTTTTAGGTGGCCTAATGGCCAGCCTTGCAGATAAAGCAGGTCTACAGTTTAAAACCCTGAACAAAAAGAAAGGTCGGGCCGTTTGGTCACCAAGAGCCCAAATCGATAAGAGACACTATGAAAAGCTAGTGCTAAAAACCCTAGACATCAGCAACGTAGTGGTCCTTGCTGGCGAGGTTGTTTCTCTTGTTTATAATAGAACTGCGATAGGCGGAGTGGTTTTGAGAGACCAAACTAAAATAAAGTGCAGGTCAGTAATTGTAACAGCTGGAACATTTTTATCTGGAATTATTCATATTGGAGAAAGAAAAATTTATGCCGGTAGGATGGGTGAGGAGCGCTCTGAGGGCCTAACGGAACACCTTGTTAGTATGGGTTTTACTGCAGGGAGGCTTAAAACAGGCACCCCGCCTCGTTTAGCTAAAAACACAATTGATTGGGATAAAATGAATTTGGCCCTAGGTGACAAAACCCCCACACCGTTTTCTTACTCCACTGATAACTTTAACCCACCAAACGAACCTTGCTTCACAACAAGCTCAAACAGTATGTCTCATAATGTAATTCAAGACAACCTAGAGAAATCTCCTATGTTTTCTGGAGAAATTGACGGAATTGGTCCAAGATACTGCCCCTCGATTGAAGACAAGGTCCACAGATTTCCAAACCGGGACTCTCATGTTTTGTTTCTAGAGCCAGAATGGAAAAACTCCGATCAAATATATTTAAATGGTTTTTCAACGAGTCTGCCTGAAGATGTTCAACTGAAGTCCCTTAGGCGGGTTTCAGGGTTGGAGGGGGTTGAGTTTTTTAGGCCTGGTTATGCGATTGAATATGATTTTTTTCCTCCCTCTCAATTAAAAACAACCCTAGAGTCGAAAAATGTCTCTGGTTTGTTTTTTGCGGGGCAAATGAACGGAACATCTGGCTATGAAGAGGCTGCTGCGCAGGGACTTATCGCGGGTATAAATGCGTCTTTGAAGATCAAAAGCAAAGAGCCCTTATCTTTAACACGAGACTGTTCCTACATAGGGGTGATGATCGATGACCTGATCACAAAAAACACCCTGGAGCCATACAGGATGTTTACCTCTAGAGCAGAGTATAGGCTTTTATTGAGGTGTTCAAATACGGTAGACAGGCTGTTTGAAAGGGCAAACCTTTGTGGGTCCATTGGTGAAAAATCAAAAGAGACTTTCTCCATTATTATAAATGAAAAGAGGAAGCTTATAGAGGGCCTGGCGCGCTCTATTAAACCAACAGAGATTAGCGTAGAAAAACCCCTGAAACAATCAAGCCCGGCTAAAGATATTTTAAAAAGAAATGAGGTTTCTATTAAAGACCTACCAAAGAAGTTTGCTAGAATTGACAGTTCGCTTCCCACTTGGATTGAAGAGGAGGCGCTATACGATGTTGAATCAGAAGTTAAATATGAAGGCTATATAAAAAGATCTTTAACAGAAATTCGGTCAATAAAAAAGAGCAATGAGGTGCCCCTAGCTAATGATTTAAATTATTCACTGCTGCAAGGACTCTCTAGTGAAGCTGTTGAAAAGCTTTCAAAAATAAGACCCGAAAACATTGGTCAGGCAATGAGAATTTCTGGTGTTAAGGCGTCCGACGTTTCTGTACTGATGGTAAACCTCAAAAGAAGCTGAGGTTTCACGTGAAACATCAAAGTCGGGGGGTTTTGTTCACTGACCAGGTTCACAAAAGCCTAACAAGGAACATAAAAATATCTGGTCTTACTATTGACTCTTTGGTATTGTTTTTAAAAGAACATCTTTCATTTATCAACGCTGGTTTCTTTGTTCAGTTTGAACAAGAGGACCAGTCCTTTGGTGTTTATGGTTCATGCCTTGAACATTGTGACCAGTCGTTTTTGTATTATCCAGAAACAAAGGGCAAGGGATTTGTTCAGGGGTTTGAGGCTGACAGTGTCCGGTTTCAAAAGGATGCAATAATTAAATTATCTACCAACGTGCCTTACTGTTGTATTGGTTCAAAAAAGTCACTAAGTGAAAAATCAATTGAAAGAAAAGCCGAAAAAGCGACAACAACTTTTTCAGTTGGAGACACTTTAGACATTGGGCTCGTTTCTGAGTTTTTATTAGATGTCGGTTATAAAAAATCTGGAATAGCAAATGAGCCAGGCGTTTACTCGCTAAGAGGAGATGTATTAGACGTTTTTCCATATCATTTTAAAAATCCCTTTAGAGTGTCTTTTGAGTTTGATAAAGTTGAAAACATCTCTCTTTATAACCCAAATACACAGATCAGTATCAAGCCTGTAAAAACCCTAAAGCTTGAAGATTTTAAAAATTCATTCAAAACTGTTGATAATATTAATCTTATAGAACACTCTTTTTTTAGTTTTGTTTATGTCGTCTCATTTTTTAATGGTGTTTATTCTATCTCTATAAAGGGTGCGGAAGACTCATTAGATTTGGGCTTTAAGACAATGGATATTTACGGTAAAACACATACTGAAAAAGCAAAAGAGATTGAACATTTTTCTGAAACGATTCATAAAAAGATATTTATTGGTGGCCAGGCAAAAGGGAGTGTAAGTCACTTTAAAGAGAGTTTCTTTTTAGACACAGTTGTTGGGTCTATCAGTCGTTGTGTGGCTTCGGAGTCAGCCTCCACACTATTTGTTTCTGAAAACGAGATAAACTCAAAAAGAAAAACGTCTGACAGGTGGGCACCAATACAAGAAGATAAAAGAGTGGTTATTGACAGGAACTCAATAAGCAATATCAATCACGGAGATTTTGTTGTTCATAGAGATTTTGGAATTGGTGTTTATTTAGGTGTTAAAGAAAGAAACGGGAAAGAGGTTGTTTCTATTGAGTATCAAGATGCGGCTCTAGTTTATGTTTCTCTTGATCAAGTAAGTCTTGTTCATAAATATATAGGCGCAGGAAAGGCGCCAAGGGTTTCGAGTTTGGGGTCTAAGAGGTGGGGGGCCGAAGTTGCGCGAGCCAAGAAAGCTGCAGAAGATATTGCCTTAGATGTGTTACGTGGGTATTCAAATAAAAACATATTGAGGCCTTTTAAATATGTTAAAGAAAACGATTTGGACAACATTCTTTCTCGGTCTTTTTCTTTTATAGAAACACCTGATCAAAAGAAAGCAATTAACAAGGTCTACTCAGATATGAATAAGCCTGGTCCAATGGATCGTCTTGTTTGTGGGGATGTTGGTTTCGGAAAAACTGAAATCGCAATTCGAGCAATATTTAAAGCGTATTTATCTGATAAACTGTCTGTTTTTCTTTGTCCTACGACGATTCTTGCTGATCAACACTATATGACCTGCCATGACAGACTTACCTCTCTTGGGCTTTCTGTTGGTTTATTATCTCGCTTTAAAAGCAAGGCTCAACAAACCCAAATTATAAAAGATCTTTTTAATAGAAAGATCGATGTTTTAGTTGGAACACATAGAATACTGTCGAAAGATATCGTTCTTACCAACCTTGGTCTTTTAATTATTGACGAAGAGCATCGTTTTGGCGTAAAGGATAAGGAGACAATTAGAAGAATTCGGGAGGGGGTAGATATTTTAACGCTGACAGCTACCCCAATACCAAGAACACTTCAACAGTCGCTTGTTGGCCTAAAGGATGTTAGTATTATGCTTACCCCACCTGAAACAAGAAAGCCTATTATTACTTTTGTTAAGTATTTTGACTGGTCTCTTGTGTTTTCAAGGGTTGAGTTTGAGCTCTCTCGCTCTGGGCAGGTTTACTTTTTAAACAATGACATATCAACTATTCCGTCAACCGTTGATAGACTGAGAAAGAGGTTCCCAAACAACATAATTGCTGGGGCGAGCGGCAAGATGAGTTCAAAGGATTTAGAGGTTGTTGTCTTGGCCTTTTTTAATGGAGAGGTGGATGTTTTGGTTTGTACAACTATAATTGAATCTGGCTTAGACGTTACAAACGCCAACTCTATAATTATAAGAGATGCTCAAAACCTGGGGTTGGCACAGCTTTACCAAATTAGGGGTAGAGTTGGTCGTGGTTATAAACAAGGATATTGTCATCTTTTAATTCCTAAAAAACCTCTTGAAAAAAGTGCATTTAGGAGGCTTCGATCTTTAGAAAAAAATACTGCGCTGGGGTCTGGTTATAATATTTCTATGGAAGACCTTGAAATAAGGGGTGCGGGTTCAATTTTTGGACACAAGCAAAGTGGGCACATAACCACCGTTGGTTTTCAAATGTATTGTGACTTGTTGAGTATAGAAGTTCAAAAGACAAAGTCAGAGAATGGGGTTGTCCAAAAAACACCTCAAGTCACTACGTCTTTTCAACCTGATATTAGCAGTGATTATATTGAAAGCATGTCTTTAAGAATTGATTATTATTACAGAGTTGGATCAGTAACAAGTTTTGAACAATTAAATAAAATAGAGAAAGAGCTTGTTGATGTTTTTGGGCCTATACCAGACAAAACAGAAAAACTTCTTTTAGTTGCTTCATTAAAAATTAAGTATAAACCAACCCCGGTTTCTCAAATAGATATTCAAGATAGTGTTTTAAAAATTATTATTCAGCCCTTTGATGAAGAAGAGCAACTTGTTTTTTTGTCACGTGTAGGTACTTATAAACACAAAACTCTTGAAAGCGTCAGGTTTAAAGAGGTGTCCGGTGGGCTTCTTGGTGTTTTTCTATACGTTTCTGGCTCTGGGGGTGTTTTTGACCTTTTGTTCGACTTCGTACATTTGTTTGATCCAATAGATACTGCCTAATTTCTGTATCATGCGCCGGTTTATATTTTATCTCGTAATCCTATCCTTTTCTTGCTATAAAGACAATGGTAAAGAAGTTAAACCTGGTGTCTATGCCCGCGTTGGTTCTATCGAGCTAAGCAAAGAAGATCTTTTTCCTTTTAACAAAAAAACACCAGATAAAGAAACTTTAAACAGCGCCATTAAAAACTGGATTGATCAAACTGTTTTGCTATCCGAAGCTAAAAAAGAGGGTTTTGAAAATGATGTGGTTTTGTTAAGAAAGCGGGATGCTTACTATAAAGAGCTTATTATTGCTTCTTTTGTTGAAAGTTTTATTTCTTCTAAGGTTTCCGTTTCTAAAGAAGATGTTCGAATTTATTATAAAAGAAATAGGGGCGAGTTTCTTCGAGGTTTTGATGAAGTTAAAATAGAACAATATGTTGTGAGTAGTAGAAAAGATGCAAACCGTTTAATTGCTTCTTTTAACTCTAAAAAAGGTGTTGATTTAAGTAAATTTGAAATAGAATCCATACGGTCTGAAGTGGTAAGAAGTGGAACTTTTCCAAAAAATATTGATGATGAACTTTTTATTAAAAGGGAGAGTGTTGTGGGACCTGTTTTTTTAGGAAAAGAGATTTCTGTTTTAAAGGTGTTAAATAGAGATAATAAAGGCAGTACAAAAGGTATTAATGAGGTTTATGATGAAATATATCAACGTGTTTTTAAGATTAAATCTTTAGAAGCAAAAATCTCTTTATTAGATAGTCTTAAAAAAACTGTGAACATATCAATAAATCCAGAGTATCAATAAATATGAAATATTTACTATTGCCCTTGTTTTTATTATCCCTTTTGTTTGGAAAACAACAACCTCAATATATTGATGGCGTCGCGGCTTTGATCGAGGAACATATTATATTAAAGAGTGATCTTGCGCAAATGGTAAACATGGCCGCTGTTCAGGGTGGAATAGACCCATCTAAAGACCAAGGAGCCTTCTTACGCCTACAAAGTTCAGTTTTGCAGTCGATGGTTGACCAAAAAATACTTCTTGAAATGGCAGAAATTGATTCTATAACAGTTGAAGAAAAAGAGGTCGACCAAAGCTTAGAACAACAAGTTCAAATGTTAATAGCACAGGCTGGGGGAGAAAAAAGGGCGGAAGAAATATTAGGACAGTCTTTAAGTGATTTTAGGCGAGAGTTTTGGTATGATATGAGAGACCGCTTGGTTTCTGAAAAATACCAACAACAACTATTGAACTCAATTAATATAACAAGGGGTGGTGTTGTTGATTTTTATAAAACATATAAAGATAGTCTTCCTTCTATACCCACAAGAGTAAAGGTTCGACATCTTTTAATATCCGTAATTCCGAGCGAAAAATCAAAAAACGAAACATTCTCTTTATTAAAATCAATAAAAGGAAGGTTGTTAAATGGAGAAGATTTTAGTCTATTAGCAAGTCAATTTTCTCAAGATCCTGGCTCTAAAAACAGTGGGGGGTTGCTTGGTTGGGTCACCAGGGGATCTTTGGTAAAAAGTTTTGAGACCGCAGCTTTCACAGCAAAACCTGGTGATATTATTGGACCAGTAGAAACTCAATTTGGATATCACTTGATAGAAACCATAGATAAAAAGGGTGACAAAATAAAGGTTAGACATATTTTATCTATACCAGAAAAAACAGCAGAAGATAATAAAAGAGCTTATAATTTTGCCATGAGCCTTAAACAAGACTCTATAAAAACTTTAGAAGATTTTAAAATACAAGTAAAAAGACATACCTTTGATGAATCTACAAGTAAAATAGGTGGAGATCTTGGTTGGATAGATCCCAACACTTACAGTATTCCAGAAATAGGGCAAGCAATGGGTATTATCGGGATGGATTCTTGTAGTGCACCAATAAACACCTCATCAGGTTTTCATTTATTATGGTTTGAAGGGATAAAAAAGGGTGGTCGTCCTAATACAAATGATCACTGGCCGGAGATTGAGGATATGGCCTTAAATAAAAAGAAAATGGACTGGTATAAGTCTTGGATAGATAAGGCTCGGGAAAAGTTTTTTATAAAAGTAATTAGTGGATAGTAGTTATCCACATACAAAACAAAAATATCTAATAATTTTGTTTTGTGTAAAAAACACTTTTTATTAACATTGTTTTTTTATTTTCCACATAATGTATTTCTTGAAGTG
>CENX01042603.1_pt1 | contig 28278 bp, 21 predicted proteins | sample 361321 | NCBI WGS metagenome assembly CENX01 (sample SAMEA2619678, study PRJEB7988) | marine metagenome | isolation source: saline water (ENVO:00002010), including | reverse complement strand
CTAGGTCATATTCACATTCATGAGCATACGTCATATATTAATTTCATATCTGCATTTATTATTATTGGACTTACAGCGAATACACTTTTAAACTCTATCAAATCAAATTCTAATACTCACAATGATACTCAAAACGTAATTCATCTAAAAATTGGTGGGATGTCATGCAATAATTGTGTTCAAAAAATTACGAGTGAGCTTGAATCTATGGGAGCTAGTAATATAACCATTGATTTGAAGTCTGGAGATGCCACTTTTAATCTGGATAAGGATTTACAAATAGTACAATCAAGTATTGAATCGCTTGGGTTTCAGATTTTATCTTAGCGTACTATCTATCTAATATTAAATTAATTAATAAAATTACATCTTGAATATTAATTGTATCATCAGTATTTAAATCTGAAGCTATATTTTCATAGCCATCGGGAGAAAATACCTCTAAAATAATATTAACTGTAATAATTACATCCAAAATATCAATACTTGTATCTTGATTTAAATCGCCCAGTAATATCTGAGTTTCACTAATATTAAATGTAATAGGAAAGGATGTTTCATATTTGATATAAGAATCTTGATTAGAAGTAAAGTTTAGCACACAATCAGTTTCGCCTGGATTAATATTTCCAGAAAATTCAATAATTATGGGTTCAAAATTAACCATTGCTTCATCTGAGGGAATATTTTCAATTGGCATAGTATCATTAATAATATTAATATGGTCTGACAAACAACTTAGATTAATTTCAGGATTTATTGCTTCACCCCAATTATCATTATTATATAATACAGTGATGAGCTCAATAGTATCCCCAACATAAATTTCATCATTATCTATAATTATTTCAGTATCAACGAGTTCAATTTTTGGAAATAAATCAGTAGTCACTGCTTTTAATGCATCAACTCTTCCAGATCCTAATTTTCCTTGAATATAATTTTCAGGATTTACTTCATATATTATTGGATTGGCAGTTGCAACAATCATTGTATGAATTTGTTCTACCGTCCACTCTGGATGCATTGATTTCATAAGGCCAGCAATACTTGCTGCTACTGGACTTGCCATTGAAGTTCCAGCCCATGATGAATAGCCATTTCCATTATTTACACAACTTTCAATTGATTCGCCAGGAGATGCCAGGTCTACAGTTTCATGGTATGTAGCCCAATGATTCCAGCCATTATTTGGCCCTGAAGCAGTTACAGAAATAACATCATTATAACTAGATGGATAATGAGCTTCTTCTATATTTTCATTACCCGCTGCAGCAAATATTAACGCATTATAATCATGTGCACACATACTAACCATCTCTTGTTCAAATAAATTATATCCACCTCCACCCCAGCTTAGATTAACAATTGAAAATCCTTGTGAAAAAAATCCAGCCTTTGCCGCATATAGTAATCCCTCATAACCATTGGATATATAACTAGGATCTTCAGATTCATTTGTACACTTTACTGACATCACACTACAATTAAATGCTGTTGAGGCAATTCCTGTATTGTTATTCGTTGTTGCTGATAATAGACCAGCCACATGTGTTCCATGAGCCCAACTACCATTATTAGGTACATCTGGATTATTATCTCCATATGAGCTTCCAGATACGTCCCATCCAACTAAATCATCAATGAATGTTGACATATTATTATCCCAGTTATCATCATCTATTCCATTTAAATCTCCTGGATCCAGCACCCATTGACCATTGATGTATTCAACGGTACGACCATCACCATCAGCATCTTCACCCAAATTTTGCCATAAATTATTCACTAAATCTGGATGTTGCCAATTCACACCCAAGTCAACTGATGATAAAACAATATTACGATTACCTGGTATATCACCACCTGCAATATTCCAAATATCCCATGCATCATTTGAACGTATTTCGTCAATATACCACTGATTATTATATCTTGGATCATTTGGGGTATAAAATGGTCTACGCTTATATTCAAACTCAACTAAATCAATTAATTCTAATAATTCTAGTTCTGCCTTGAGATTATTTAAATTATTTGTTTTATTATCAAAGTAAATTCTATAAACACGAGAAAATTGAATTCCATTGTAGCTATCAGATTCAGATGCAAAGTTAATCCATTTTTCTATTTTATAGATATTATTCTTAACAAAAAATTGATTGAGTTCACCGTTCATTACAATACGATCTTCTGAATTGATTATGGAAAGATCCTTCGCAGTATGGTTTAAATGAAACAATAATGTTGTTTCATTTAAATCCTTATTTATTGAAAATAATGAAGAGAATAAAAAAAGTGTTATATATCGATACATGATTAAATCCTATTAAAGTATATTTTATATTGAGTTGATGCATTCTAAATATGCATCAACATAATTTTTACTGATAAATATTTGATTTTCATCAGTAAGAGAATCAAATATTGTTTCTGATCTAGTATCAAGAATTATTGAAAATGGTTTTTTAATAATTTCAAGTACATCTTTTATAATAAAAGCATTAAATGACCATGGCCCTGGCGAAATAATAATATGATCTATCTTGTTCTTATTTCTTTAATTGCTATCCTTCAAGAATTATATTCACTACTTGTACAACATCAAGGACATTGACTACTCCATCTTCATTTAAATCAGCAGCTAAATCAAGATCTTGTGTCCCTAATGCAATGTTAACTATCTGAATCACATCTAAAACATTTACTACTGAATCATCATTGATATCTCCAGTAAGACTATTACCTTCACTAATAAGTTCAATTAGTAATGAAATAGATTCACTTGCATTGGAGCTTATATTTAGGTAAGCATTATATACTCCATCAAGCAAACCATTATTTTGTGCAATTATATTTATCTCATTGCTATTTCCTTCTAGCAATTCTCCAGAAAGCTCATAATTATTTAATTCATTTAAGCCTACCCATACTGGTGCCTTTTTAATGATAGTTGTTAAGTCTTCATGTATGTAAGCACTATTATACGCCATTTGCAAGCCTGAGTTACCAGAAGAATTTTGGATACCAACCGTTGCAGAATTTACCTCACCAATCATTGTGCTATAATTGAGATTAATTTCACCAGTTGCATACATTACAATTTGGAAACTATATACACTATTGTCAAAATAGTTTGGCCAGTGAGATACATTATCAAACCATATAACCATTCTATCTTCATTGGTATGGTAATAAACATCGCCTGAGCATGAATTGGTACAATTATCATTTGCTGGATTTAAATCATCCCAAAAACCCATAATAGATGATCGAGGTGCAGATGTTGATGGTATAGAGCTATTATCCCATTCGGTATTATCATCACCAAAGCCTACCCATCCGTTAGGGTTAATAATACACTCATTATATGTTTCTCCATAGAATGGGAAATCAAACCCTAGCTGAATAGATTCTCCGGATGCATCATTAGTTGGGAAACTGTATAGGGTTCCTATATCTGAAATGTCAATCCAATTTGGATCAACCACAGATTCATTATCAGAGTCACTCCAATAGTTTTCATTCACATCTGGACCACCCATAGGATTCTCAAATTGACTAATTTTTAGTGAATATGTTAAAATTGATTCATCTTCACCGGTATTACTTATATCAATTGATGATACATCAGTATCTCCATCACTTAAATCAAAAATTAAATCACTGGCATTATAGCTTAATTCTGGATTAGGTAAATCAATAGCATCAATTCCATTAATAAATGATGCCCCTGTGTTATTTGGATCAAGGTAATTAGCCATGCCCAAATTCCAAGAAGTTGATGTTTTGCCATATGTATCATAAGTGATTGAAGTACATGAAGCAGTACCACCATATAACTGACCAATAATTCGTTGAGTAACGCCATCAAAAAGAGGTGAACCTGAGGAGCCTGGTTCTGTTGTTCCATCTTCCCAATTATTCACATCCCAGTAATTTCCACTATTGGAAGCATTATTATAATCAAATGATATTTTTTTAATATCACCGGAAGGATGGTGAATACCTACTGGAATACTTGGTGTAGTCCCAGAAACATCCCAGCCTGCATAGTGTACATTATAACTTTCAGGTGGTGTTTCATTTAATAGTAACAAGGCAAAGTCTGATGATGAGCTATTAGCTAATAATGATGAACCCGATACGGTCATATTGGTTGGCCCATTCTGATTATTGCAACTTGGACTTTCATAGTTGAACATAAAAATCCATGAGTTATTTCCACCTAAGCAATGGTTTGCAGTTAAGAAATAAGGCGATAAATCTTGTGAAGTATTATTCACTAATGACCCTGTACACAATCGAGATCCTCCAGAAGTAAGAATCATGGCTACAGATCGTATTTCGTCTCTCCAGTCATCTCCAACTGCACAATTTACATTATTGTTACAACTACCTGAATCTCCATATCCACGCTCTTCATTAAAAAATACATCTCTATAATCATGGGCAACAATATCAATACTAATTTCACCTGAAAACTCTGGAGAGGCAGGCTCATTATATTCTAAAATGATAGCATCCCCAACAACAGGAGCTGTAGAGAAACCACCATGAGGTTTATGGTTATAATTAGTAAATGCACCTAAAACCATTTCTTTATCATCTGAATAAACAAAAAATTCTGCACCTTCTGGTATATTAAATCTATCATATATTAGATTTAATGAATGAGCGCCAGGAGATTCAATTCTGAATTGCCAAACAGAAGAACCATCATTATGAATGCTCCATGTTCCATGAGTATTCATATTAAAATCCACAGAAATGGGATTTGCAAATCTATATGGTTTTTGTTCAGATGAAGTCCGTTCTATTTCATCTTCATTAATAAATTTTTCGATATCAAATGTTGGAAGTGTTTGAGTTTGAATATCAACACTTTGCTCTAAGCTAAAACTTTTTGGAGTTGATTCAATTGAAACTTGTCCAACTAATAATGTAAATACAATCATTATGTTAATTAAAAATCTATAATTCATTTTCCTCTCCATTCGGATTAATTTTTGTCAATATAAATTTTTCTCTATGTAAATAAAAATGAATAAAATTTACAACATGTAACAGATTTATATTTTCAAGTTAATTATTAGAATTTATCAAGTCGACAGTAAATCCTTCAGATTTAATATCTTCTTTAATTTTTTCTAACGTTATTTTTTTATCATTGAACTGTATGTTCAATAATAAAACACTACTATCATTACTAATCCATATTTCATGATAATCAATACCATCTAAATTCTTGATTATTGCATTGATTTCCATAGTGCAGTCATCGCAAGATAGATTTGTAATTACTATTGTCGAAGCGTTTGGTATATTTTTATTTGTATTAAAACATGATATTGATGCAAAAATAATGCTAAATATCAGTATTTTATGGAACAAAATATTTTTTTTCATTTTCAATGATATATGTAACTTTCTTTTAATGGATAAATTTAATAAATATTTAATATGTTCAAATTAATAATATTCAATAGTCATTTAAAAAAATTGCTACTGGTAATTCTTATGATAGCATTTTCATTTACTTCTAATTGGACGTATCAAGCAGATATGTTAAATGCCAAAAACACTAGTAATGGAGATCTTAAAGAGCTTACAGGTAATGTTATTATTGAAAAAGATAGCACTACTTTGATGACACAAAAGGCATTAATATTTGCAAATAACGAAAAATTTCAATTATTTGGTGATATCAAAATGATAGATAAGAACAATATCTTAACATGTGATACATTATTTTATTTTTCTAATGATATTGAAAATATCATTGCATTTGGAAGTGTTAATTTTGAAAACGACAATACTGTCATTGAATCGGATTCATTATACTATTCTATGGAGAATGATTCAATTTCTGCTTTTGGAAATGCATTTTTAAATCACTTAGAATCAACAATGACAGCTGATATAATTAATCTTACTGAGAGTCAAGGTTTTGTTGGAAATTCATTTCACGCACAAAATAATGTTGTTATTAATGATAATACAGTAACAATTAAAGGTGCCGAAGTTTTCTATATTGATTCTCTTCAACATATGACAATACTTGAAGATGCACATATCATTGATACCAATAATGAAATATTAGGTGAAAATATTTTTATTCAATTTCAAGATTCAATGATTCAACAAATACTTATTAATGAAAATCCAATCATAAATAGAAAAATCACGAATACATCATATAAACCAAATACTTATAATAATTTAATTGATATCATATCTGGAGAGTCAATGGTGATTGATTATGTTGATAATAAATTGGATAAAGTTCATGTTATTGGCATGGCAAGTTCTTTACATCATGTGATTGATGATAGTTTATTAGAAGGTATCAATGAAGTATCTGGAGATTCTATTGTTTTTTTATTTAATAATGAAGAATTATCAAAGATTAAAGTTAGTGGTGGTGGGAAGGGATTTTATACACCAGAATTTGAAAATTCCAATATTGATTCTATTATTAATTATTTTGCAGAAAAAATTGATTATGATATCACTAACAATATAAATCACTTTTACCAATCTGGTTCTATTGAATATCAGGATACAAAACTAGATGCTGATTATATGGAAATTGATTGGGATACTAATAAACTTAATTCTTATAAAGTCAATGATATACAACCAATTGTTCAAACTGATAAAAAAAGTTCTCCAATGCTAGGAGATACAATCTATTTTGACCTTATATCTAAAATAGGAATGATTAATAAAGGAAAAACAGAACTTAATAATGCTTTTTATCATGGACATGAAATTGTTCATGATAATCAAAATAATATTTATAGTTCTCAAGGTATCTATACTTCGTGCGATTTAGATCATCCTCATTATTATTTTAAAAGCAATAAAATGAAAATGATCCCAGATAAATATATTATCGCTCAGCCTATTATTTTGCATATTAAGGGTTTACCAATTATTGGCTTCCCCTTTGCAATTCTACCCAACAAAGGAGGGCAGAGACAAAGTGGATGGATTATGCCTACATTTGGATATTCTGAAAGAAATGGAACTTATTTCCATAATCTAGGATATTACCATGTTTTAAATGATTATTCAGAAATTAAACTATTATCAAATTTTTATGATCGTAAAGGTTTCAAATTAAACTTTAAGTTTAGATATAATAAGCGATATAATTATTCTGGAAATTTTTCATCCACATTAGTACAAGATTTAAATTCTGGATCATCAGATATTAAAAATATTTTTTCGAATGCAACACAAAATAACAATTTAGTATGGAGTCACAATCATCAAATTGATCCCACTCAAAATTATAATTTTAATTTTCATTATATTTCCAAAAATGATTTCTACCAACAAAGTCAAGTTGGATATAATTCTGAAACTCGTTTACAGCAAAATATTTTATCCACGTTTAATTATCGCAAATCGTGGTCAAATTCCGATAATTCAATTAACATTAATTTGTCAGATAGCTTTAATCCTTTAATCAAGAATAACAACCCTACCAGCTCTGTTCCAGTTTTTTATCGAAATATGATATTACCTCAAATCAAATTTAATCATGGATCTCGCCTTTTGTTTGGAGATGGTACAAAATGGTATCATTCAATCTATTATGGATATAATTCTGATTACAAGGCTTCAAGAGATATTGGACATTTACTTCTAGAGAATAATGAGGTCAAGGATAGTATAAGATATAAGAATGGTATCAATCATAGATTTTATTTAAAGGGATCTAAAAAACTTTTTCAGCATATTAATTTAAATACCACAATTAATATGTTAGAAAGTTGGATATTGGGATATAAGGAGCCTCAATTGGATTCAAATGACTTATTTATTGATAATAAATTTGATTCTAGTGACAAATTAAAAAGACGTTTAACGGGTGATTTATCTTTAAGTATGGGAACTAAATTATATGGCGTCTTATCAACAAATATTTTCAATTTAACAGCGATTCGACATGTTGTTTCACCATCTGTTTCATATTCATATAGACCTGATTTTTCTCAACAAAATATATTTGGGCTAAATATAGATTATGTAACCACAGATTCTAGCGGAGATGTCTACGATTATTTTTCTGGCAATCTAGTTCCATCAACTCCTCAAGGTAAAAGAGAGTCATATGGTTTTAAGTTAAATAATGATTTTTATGGTAAAATTTTTAATGATGGTGAATATAAAAAAATTCATCTATTTAATTGGTCAAACTCATTGTCATATAATCCAACTTACGAAGAATTTCAATTATCAAATTTAAGTTCTTCAATTCGTAGTACACTTTCTAGTAATCTTAATTTTAACATTAATTTTAATTATGATTTATATAAGATAAGCAACGGTACTCGTATTAATGAAATAGCTAACTCTCCAAGACTATCAAGTTTAAATTCATCAGTGCAATTTAAATTATTTGGAAGACAAATAGACGGGTTCCAACAGACTTCATTAGATTCAACCCAAGATGATACGAATTCTAATATATATGATCAATATGAGCCCATCTTAACTAGTAATAATAAATGGCAAGCTACATTCAATGTAGGTTCTTTTTTTAATTTTAATTATAGTTTAAATCAATGGGACAAAGACTTTTGGCTTGATTCTAATTTAGATTTTAATATTACAAAGCATTGGTCATTATCATATTCTGCACGACTTAATGTTATGAGCAGTGAAATAGTACGACACAACTTAATGATTTACCGACCATTACATTGTTGGATGTTTAGCTTTCAATGGTATCCTGGTATTGGACCGAATAATTTTGGAAGTGGATTCCAATTGCTTATTAAAGTAAAAAATCCAGATTTACAAGATATTCGCTTAAAGCATACTGAGGGGAATATGTTTGGGTTCTAATTGTCAATTGAATAAATTTTGAGCCATATAAGTATTTTTTAAAATATAACAAATTATAAATTAAGGATTTTTTTAATGTCAGATCAGATTAGAAATATTAAAGGTACCAAAGATCTTCTACCTAGTGAAAGCAGGCTATGGCTAGAAACAGAAAGTATAATTCATAATTTTATGACCTTACATGGATATTCCTTAATAAGAACACCCATATTCGAAAAAACAGAATTATTTAGTAGAAGTATAGGTCAAGAAACAGATATTGTAAATAAAGAAATGTACACTTGGGAAGATATCGATGGTACAAGTTTGACATTGCGACCAGAGCTAACTGCATCAGTTGTTCGATCATTTATACAAAATCACCTTGGGAATCTTACCCCTTTAAATAGGTTATATTACATTGACTCCTCATTTAGGCGTGAAAGGCCTCAAAAAGGAAGGCAAAGACAGTTTACTCAATTTGGTATTGAAGCACTTGGTTCACCCAATCCTGAACAGGATGTAGAGATCATTTTAATAGCATCAAGAATTTATGAAATGCTTGGAATTGATGATTTAGAAATTCATATCAATAGTATTGGTTCAACGTCATCACGAACTCAATATTCTAAATCGCTCGTAGAATATTTAGAACGTTACGAAAATGATTTAAGCGATATCAGTAAAAAAAGATTACGTACAAATCCACTAAGAATTTTAGATAGTAAATCTGATAAAGATATTAAAATCTTAACTGAAGCACCTTTGATTTCTAATTATTTAGATAAAAATGATAGAAAGAATTTTGATGATATTTTGAAATTATTGGATGACTTGAGTGTATCAACTATAAAAAATCCTAAATTGGTAAGAGGTCTTGATTATTACAATGGAATGACTTTTGAAATTTTAAGTAATAATATTGGTGCTCAAAGTGCATTGTGTGGTGGAGGAAGATATGATAAATTAGTTGAATATCTGGGTGGTAAATCTACACCAGCTGTTGGCTTTGCAGCAGGTTTAGAGAGACTGATACTATTACTAAAAGAAAATAAAAATGCAAATCCATTAAATCAGGCTGATATATATATTATCGCTCTTGATGAGAGTGCAAATGCATACAGTTTCTCAATTGCGGATAAATTAAGAAATAGGCTAGGAATTAAAGTAATATGTGAAACATTACGTAGAAGTATGAAGGCTCAGCTTAGAGAAGCAAATAAGAATAATGCTAAATTTACTATACTAATTGGAAATGATGAAATTGAATCAAATCAAGTGATTATTAAAAATATGGAAGATGGAACCCAAACAAATGCCCTTATTGATGATATAGAAAATTATTTTGGAGTTGATTACGAATATAAATGAGCAGGCATGTAATTATTGTTCATTATCATGAACTAAGCTTAAAGGGAAAAAATCGCAACTGGTTTGAAAAAACCCTATTAAAAAATATAAAGCGTCATCTTTCTAATTTAGCTTTTACAAATATTAGTAGATTATCAGGTAGAATCATTGTTGAAGGTATTGATTCTACAATTTGGAATGAATATTCCGATATTATGTCTAATGTTATTGGCATTAGAAATTTTATTTTGGCTGCTGAAACTCCGCTAGATTTAGAACAAATCAAAAATAAAGCACTCGAAGCGTGTGATTCTTACAATAAAAATAATAATTTTAGAATATCCTCGCGGAGACAAAATAAAAATTTCAAATATACTTCTCATAAAATTAATCAAATTGTAGGTCAACATATAGTAGATCAAAAAGGCTTAATGGTTAATCTTAATAATCCTGATTTAGATATATTAATTGAAATTGTAAATGATAAGGCATTTATTGGAACGAAAAAAATACGTGCCTTTGGTGGCCTTCCAGTTGGTACTGGTGAGAGTGCGTTATCGTTAATTTCTTCTGGAATCGACTCTCCAGTTGCCTCATTTAATATTATTAAAAGAGGCGTTTCATTAGATTATATTCATTTTCATAGTGCTCCTGCTACAAGTAGGCAATCCATATACAATGTTGAAAGTATTTTAAAGCAATTATGTAGATATCAAATGAACTGCACTCTTTATTTATTTCCATTATTAGATATACAAAATATTATAATGGATCAAATTGATAGTAAATATTGGGTCGTTTTATTTCGAAGAGCTATGATTAAAATTGCAAATAAAGTAGCACAGCAAAATAGATATAAGGTATTAATTAGTGGTGAAAATATTGGGCAAGTAGCTTCGCAAACTTTATCGAATATTGCTACTATTGATGATGCATCATCAATGCCAATTATTAGACCCTTGGCTGGTCATAATAAAGAAGAAATAGTTGACCAAGCAGAGATAATAGATACTTATCAAATATCAATAGAACCCTATCAGGATTGCTGCTCATACTTTGTACCACCAAATCCCGAAACAAAATCAAAATTGGATAGAATTCAAATGTTAGAGAAAAAATTTAATATAGATAATATGATTAATGATTATCAAAATAAAATAGAAGTAAAGGAATTTTCTTATTATGAAAAATAGCATAAAAATTATTTCATGGAATGTAAATGGTATTAGAGCAGTAATTAAAAAAGGTTTTTATGATTTCGTCAAAGAACATCAACCCGATATACTTTGTCTTCAAGAGACTAAAGCTCATCCGGAACAAGTTGATTTAGAGATGGATGAGTTACCAGTTAGATTTTGGAATTCAGCAGAAAAAAAAGGATACTCAGGGACCTCAATTTTTTTGAATAAAGATCCTATCAATTATTACAATGGTATTAATATTGATAAGCATGATAATGAAGGTCGAGTAATAACTTTAGAATTTAGTGATTATTTTTTAGTTACTGTTTACACCCCTAATTCAAAAAGAGATTTAGCTCGACTTGATTATCGATACACAGAATGGGATGTTGATTTTTTAAATTATGTCAAAGATTTAGAAAAGAATAAACCGGTAATTTTTTGTGGGGACTTGAATGTTGCACATAAAGAAATTGATTTAAAAAATCCAAAAACAAATAAAAAAAATGCTGGATTTACGGTTGAAGAGCGAGAAGGTTTTGATAATATAGTAAAAGCAGGATTTATAGATACTTTTAGAGAGTTTAATCAAGATCCAGAGCATTATACTTGGTGGAGCTATATGTTTAACTCAAGGGCAAAAAATGTTGGATGGAGAATAGATTATTTTTGTGTATCAGAATTATTAAAGGATAAATTAGTTGATGCTTATATTCTACCAGAAGTTATGGGCTCTGATCACGCACCAGTTGTTTTGGAAATAAAATTATAATGATTACAAAAAATCAAATAAAATTTTTAAGGTCACTATCTCAAAAAAAATATAGAATCCAATCTCAAAAATTTCTAGTTGAAGGAAAACGCATTGTTAAAGAGTTGATACAATCTAGTGCGTTGATTGATCAAATATATGTTAGTGAAGATTTTATTATTAAGAATGCAGATTTCATTTTATTTGATTCAAATATTAGTTATGAAATCATACCAAATGATGTTATTAGTAAAATTAAAACTACAGATTCTTCTCAAGAAGTTTTTGCAATTAGTTTAATAAAAAATAGTTTAGATCTTCAAATTCAAACCCCAATATTAGTATTAGATGACATTTCAGATCCTGGAAACCTTGGTACTCTTTTGCGCTCTGCATCATGGTACGGTATCAATAATGTATTAGTAAGTAGTAAATCTGTAGATATATATAATCCAAAAGTGGTTCGATCTGCAATGGGAGCACATTTTCATATTACTAATTTGTATCAACTGTCAGAAGAAAAAATTAGATCAATTCTCAATAATGAATCTATTAATGTAATTGCAGCAACTTTAAATGGTAGTTCTCATAAAAATTTTGACCCTTCAAATAACTGGGCATTAATTTTAGGCAATGAAGCACATGGAGTAACCGAATCAATGCTTAATATAGCTAATGAGCAAGTTTCTATACATAAATCAGGTAATATGGAAAGTTTGAATGTTGGAGTAGCTGGATCAGTATTAATTGATAGATTTTCAACAAAGTAAAAATAACTACATTCAATATATAATCATGATTAAATTCCAAATATGAAAATTTTAAATAATATATTAGAAGCAATTGGAAACACACCAATTGTTAAGTTAAATAAAGTTGGTAACCATCTAGATTGCAACCTCTTGGTTAAATGTGAATATTTTAATTCAGGTGGTTCCATTAAAGATCGTATAGGTTATAATATGATCTCAGAGGCTGAAAAGTCAGGTAGAATTAAGCCTGGAGATACACTCATTGAGCCAACATCTGGAAACACAGGTATTGGTATGGCCTTGGCAGCGGCTGTCAAAGGATACAAAATAATTATTACAATGCCACAAAAGATGAGTAAAGAGAAAGAATCTGTTTTATTGGCATTAGGAGCAAAAATTATCCGTACCCCTACTGAGGCTTCATGGGATAGCGAAGAAAGTCATATTGGAGTAGCTAAAAAATTAAATAAAGAAATTAAAAATTCTCATATTTTAGATCAATATGCAAACCCTGCAAATCCAGATATTCACTATAATACAACAGCTGAAGAAATTATTAATGATTTAGATGGGAATATTGATATGGTAGTTATGGGTGTTGGAACGGGTGGTACCATTACAGGCGTTGCTAAGAGATTAAAAGAACATAATCCTGAAATTAAAATTGTAGGTGTTGACCCCCATGGATCTATTCTTGGTGGAGGTACTGAAGTATATTCATATAAAGTCGAGGGTATCGGCTATGATTTTTTTCCTGATGTTTTAGATAACGCCCTTGTAGACCAATATATAAAAGTAAATGATGAAGATTCATTTAAAACTGCGAAAGATTTAATTAAACAAGAAGGGCTTTTTATAGGTGGCTCTTCTGGATCTGCTGTTTGGGCTGGTTTACAAGCAGCAAAAAAATTAAATAAAAATCAAAATTGTTTAATTATACTTCCCGACTCAATTAGAAATTATTTAAGTGGATTTATTGATGATGAATGGATGAAGGAAAATGATTTTATAGATTAACTATAAAGTTCCTTTATGTTATTTTTTCTATTTCTATTTATTCTATATTTAGTTTTTTTAATTGTCTTTATTTATTCAACTCTAAGGCTAAAATTAAAAACACCTTTACATGATCAATCACCAGGAATTAGTATTATTATTGCAATTCGCAATGGACAAGAATCATTACCTCAACTAATTGAAGATCTTTCTAAGCAAAATTATATTGGTTCTTTAGAATTTATTTTAGTTGATGATGAGTCGACAGATAAGACTAAAACAATAATTGATTCTACTATAAAAAAAGATAATAGATTTAAATATTTTTCATCTAAAGAAGGAAGTAGCAATCTTTCAACCAAGAAAAGAGCTTTGGATGTTGGTATTCGTAACGCAAGTCATGAGAATTTATTGTTTAGTGATGTTGATTGCAGAATACCATCTAGTTGGGCTAGAATTATGTCAGGATATTTTATTGCAGGCTATGAATATTTAGTTGGATTCAGTTCTATTAGTTTTAAAAAGCCAAATAATTATATTTCAATATTTCAACGTATTGATTTTTTATTATTAATGATAATGTGTAGAGCATCTAATTATTTTGGATACCCATTAGCTTCATCAGGTCAAAATCAAGGCTTTACTAAGTCGCTATATCTTAGATCAGGAGGATTTTTAAAAATTAACTCATTTATAGGTGATGACACTGCATTCTTACAACACTGTAATAATATTGGATGTAAATCTATATTTATCGATAATTATCAATCATCTATTATTTCAAGAAAAGAATTCAAAATATCTAGATTTTTATCTCAAAGAATTCGGTGGGTAGCTGATGCAAATAAATTATGGAAACTAAATTTTAATTTTTTCTTCATTTTATTTATTTCATTTTTATCTTTTTGTGCTTTTCCAATTATCATTTATAATAATATTTCAAATTATCTTTTTGTTGGTACATTGGCAGTATTAAAAATGATTGTAGAGTTTTTATTATTATATTGTGGTGCAAAGAAGTTGAAAATAAAATTTAAACTATATGAATTTTTGTGGTGGGAATTGCTTCACATTCCATACATTGTCATAATAGGATTATTGAGTTATTTTGTTAAATTTTTTTCTTGGAGAGGTAGACGTTTAATTTGATTTTTATTTTTTATTTATCGTATTTGATTTTTCTTATGTGGATATTTGATTATTCTAATATTCAATTAAATAGTAAAAATATTCAAAAAAATAATTATTCATTAACGATTCTAATTCATAAAATTCAAGATGTTGATTTACTGCTCAAAACCTTAGATTCAATTCAATCCAAATTATCTTATGAAAAAATAAAACTTATTTTATTTAATAACACAGACAATAGTTTAGATCACATATTAGAAGGGTATAAATTATCATTTAATAACCTTAGAGTATTAAATAATTATAATCAATCAGACTTATTTAATATAGAAGCAGAAAAAATTGATACAGATTATATTGTATCTATAGAAAATGGGATGATTTTCAATCAAAATTTTTTTAGAAAGTCAATACTGTATTTAAGTACTTATAATTTGTCATTATTATTTTTCCCCATTCAATTTAATAATCATAATAAAAAATATGTCTTTAATCAATTATTACATTCTTTTAAACAATCATTTTTATGTTCACTGGTAAATAAAAATATTTACGTTTTAAAATCTATTGAATCGATTGGGTATTTTATAACTAATGATACTTTTAAATCTATTTTAAATGATGAAACAGATAAAAAGGCTAATCAAAAATTTATTATGGACTGTGAATTATCAGTTTACCAGGATAGTCAAAAGCTGGATTTATCAAGAGATTATATATTTGATATTTTTTTATTACTTAATATTTTATTTTTTATCATTACAGTTCAATTTATATCATCACCAACTTTATTAGTATTAATTATTATAATTATTAAAATTATTCCTGAATTATATTTTCAATATTCGTATTATAATAAATTAAAGATACGATTCCCTAAAATCGAATTTTTAGTTTATTCAATTTTTCAGCCCATATATTTATTGATAATATGGTTTTCAAATTTTAAGATTAAAAATTATTAAATGTTTTAGTATAATTTTGGGGCAAAAAAAAAGCCTCAAATAATTTGAGGCTTTTTTAAAGTAAGATTTATACTATAAGTCTTATTTACTTACCTTTATTGTAAAGTGTTACAATTAATAATAAGGCTATTAGACCTGCAATTCCTGCATCACCAAATTGACTCATTAATGAACCAATACCAGCAATAACATTAAATGGATCATCGAATAATATACCTATCGCAACACCCAAGGCAATCAGAGCTTTCAAAACATCAGTAATACTGTTTAGCCAACCCGTGATTAAAACCATTGCATTTTTCATATCTTAATTCTCCTAGATTTTTGAATAAAGGCCCTAATTTAATAGAGCCTTTTATTCAATTGTTTAGTATCCGGGATATTAATCCAAGAAAGAAGCAAATACTATTAGGGCTAGAAGGCCAGCTAATCCACCATTAATGAATGAATCTACTAACTCTATGATACCACCAATAGGGTTTACGTTAGTTACATATAAGATATTAACGAATACAAAAAAAACGATAACAGTTTTAAGCAAACCAACTATACCACCAACCCAACTGTTTACATTATTTAATGCTGATTTCATTGTTTTCTCCTTGTTTTGTTATTATCTAAGATGTACAAGCATCTTAGAATTCTTACTAGACTAAATATTATTTCAAAAAACTAAAGTTGACACTAAATCAACTTTCTGCGTTAAACTTAGGATAGATTTTATATTATATGCAAATAATATTTAAAGTATTACTTTAACACTATAAATTGTATTATTTAAGTAAATACTACAATATAGTCTAAAAGTTTATCTTCTTGATTGCAGTTTAGCTAATAATTTTAAAATTTCAAGATACAGCCACACCAATGTAATAAGCAGACCAAATGCTCCATACCACTCCATGTATTTAGGTGCTCCATTTTCAGCTCCAGCCTCAATAAAGTCAAAGTCTAATACTAAATTCAGCGATGCAATTACTACAACAAAGACGCTAAATCCAATACTAAATAAAGATGAATTCATAGGATTCATAATAGGTAATCCAGATCCAAAGAAACTCATTATGAAGCTGATTAGATATAAAACTCCTATACCTGCAGTTGCAGCAAACACTCCTAATTTAAAGTTTTCTGTAGGTGCAATTATTTTTGTTTTATAAGCAAATAGTAATGAAACAAAAATTGCAAATGTTAAAAAAATAGCTTGTCCTACTATACCATCAAACTGTTGAGCATAGTATTGAGAAATACCACCTAGAAATAATCCCTCGAGCGCAGCATATATTAATGTTGTATACGTAGCTAAATGTTTTTTGAAAATTGTTAATAATGCTACACAGAAACCACCTATGGCTCCAAAAATCATAATAGGATAGCTAGGATTATTCCATGTGTACATAGCAGTAAACATTAGTACAAGTAATGAAATTGATACTTTATTTATTGTACCTTCAAGTGTCATATGCCCTTGGGTTGAATCAGTGCTATTTTTAAAAGTACTTGTTTGTAGAGCTGGATTTCCTGATCTATAAGAAATATGGTTTCTCATATTTATCTCCTTTATTATATATTTTGAGATTCTATTTTATATGCTGAAAATTTATAATAAATTAAAATTAATATCTAGAATAGAATATCATGAAATCAAAACTGTCAAATAAAAAACTGTTAGAATTATATAAACAATTAGTTCTTCCTAGGCAAATCGAAGAAAGAATGTTGATTCTTTTGCGCCAAGGTAAGATTTCTAAATGGTTTTCAGGCATAGGTCAAGAGGCTATTAGCGTAGGTACTACGGCTGCATTAAAAGATTCTGATATTATTCTGCCAATGCATCGAAACCTTGGAGTGTTTACTTCTAGGGACATTGATACTAAAAAATTATTTTGTCAGCTGATGGGTAAAGATGGTGGATTTACAAAAAGTAGAGATCGTTCGTTTCATTTTGGAGCATTGAAGTATAATATAGTTGGAATGATTTCACATTTAGCAGCTATGTTGCCAGTAGGTTGTGGAATTTCATATATTAAAAAAATAAATAATTCTAAAGATATTGCAGTTGCTTTTATTGGAGATGGAGCAACAAGTGAAGGAGATTTTCACGAATCATTAAATCTTGCTGCTGTATGGAAATTACCTATAATTTTTTTAATCGAGAATAATGGATACGGCCTTTCAACTCCAACATCTGAACAATATGCTTGTGATAATCTTGCTGATAGAGGAATTGGATATGGAGTGAGATCACATACCATTGATGGAAATAATATTCTTGAAGTATATGATACCATTTCAAAATCTGCAGAATATTGTAGATCAAATAAAGGACCGGTTTTAATAGAAGCAAAAACATTCAGAATGCGAGGTCATGAGGAAGCCTCAGGCGTGAGCTATGTTCCTAAATCACTAATATCACGATGGAAAAAGAAAGACCCTGTTCAATTATTTGAAAAATATTTATTAGATAAAAAAATATTAACCAAAGCATCAATTGTTAAAATTACGAATGAAATTAAAAAATCATTTGAAGATGATATTGAATATGCACTTAACAAAAATTTGGAAAAGACAGATGTTGAGAATGAAATCAGTGATGTGTATGAAGAAAGTATACCTGTAAAATATCCCAAGGCTCGTCAATCTAAAGAAATCAGGTTTGTAGATGCAATTTCAGATGCATTGTATGAAAAAATGAATTTTGATAAATCTACTATTATTATGGGACAAGATATTGCTGAATATGGAGGCGTATTTAAAATTACTGAAGGATTTTTAGAAAAATTTGGTGAAAATCGTATAAAAAATACACCAATTATCGAATCTGGTATTATAGGTGCTGCAATGGGAATGGCATTAGAAGGTTTCAAGCCTATTGTTGAAATGCAATTTGCAGATTTTGTATCTTGTGGTTTTAATCAAATTGTTAATAATCTAGCAAAAACTAAATATAGATGGGCACAAGGAATCAATGTAACTATTCGAATGCCTGCCGGTGGAGGAATGGGAGCAGGTCCCTTCCATTCTCAAAGCAATGAATCATGGTTTACTCAGGTTCCTGGCCTTAAGGTTGTATATCCATCAAATCCTAGAGATGCAAAGGGCTTACTAATTCAATCAATAGATGATCCAAACCCTGTAATATTTTTTGAGCATAAAGGATTATATCGAAGTACCAAAGGAATAGTTGATGATGGACTGTATTCGATTGAGATTGGTAAAGGATCAATAGTCGAAGAAGGAGATAAATTATCAATTATTACATATGGCCTTGGTGTTCAATGGGCTATTGAAAGTGTACGCTCATTACCAGAAAAATTTCAGAACTCTGTTGAAATTATTGATTTAAGATCTTTAATCCCTTGGGATAAAGAATTAGTATTATCATCAATCCAAAAAACAAATAGAGCCTTAATACTTCATGAAGCTACATATACATCAGGATTTGGAGCAGAAATATCTGCAATAATTTCAGAATATGCATTTGAACATCTGGATGCTCCAGTAACTAGATTAGCATCTATTGATACTCCAATACCATTCTCGCCTGATACAGAAAAAAATATTTTTTGGCCTAAGAATCAACTAAAAGATAAAATTATTGAATTGATTGAATTTTAAATTATTCAGAATGGAATTGTATTATTATTCCACAATCTTTTTGATTCCATATATCATATTTATTCATTACCGATAAAAATAAATCTGATGATTTTATATCATTAAACCATCGATTTAAATTAGGGAAAGTATTTTTAAACCAATTTGAATCAATATTTTCGCATTGTCGTATCAATGGGAAAATAGCTATATCTGCTAATTGGATATCATTGGCAAAAAAATATTTATTATAATGTAAAATTTGATCATGAGACGATAGTATTTGTTTACATTTATTTTGATAAAATTCAAATGATTCTTCAGGGAATCGATCTGAATACTTATATCTATTTAACCAAAACTTAAAATCAATGTCATTGATATTTATAAGCTTATATTGATCTTCAGGCGATATGGCAATCCAGTTTAATTTAGATTGTGAAATTGCCCATGTCATAATCTGAAGGCTTTCATCAATAATATGATTATCATTAATTTTTAAAACTGGAACGGTTCCCTTAGATGAAATATCATATAATGATTGAGGCCTATCTTTTAATAATATTTCTCTTAATTCAATTTTAGTTTTAGATGCTGATAGCGCCATCCTGGCGCGAATAGCCCAGGGTCACCTTCTAAATGAATATAAAATAGGATATTTGCTCATACTAAAAATCTAAGCCTATGCTCAGATACCATCGTGCTGTAGAAATTTGTTTAGATACCGGATTATATTGCCAAGCCATATCGCCTTGCCATGGCATACCAAATAAGATAAATCGAGGTCCTATTCCAAATGTCCACACCCAACCTAAAGGATTAATTAATCTATCTTGTTGGTTTAAATTTGGATCATTGTTATTTGGATATATTTTATAGCCATCAAAATCATCAATATTATCCCACGAACCAGCGCTATCTATCGCTGGAAAGTTTTGATTTTCGTTCCAGATTACAGCTAGATCTGAAAATAACACACCATTAATTTTACCGAGTAGACCCATCCATGGGAAATAATACATTAAGAATGGCAAGCGTAATTCAGCATTCATCAGTAGAACATTTCTACCATATTTTGTTCCAATTGGCACTCCCCTTAATGGCATAACATAGGTATCATAGTAAACTTGATCAAAATTATGAACATCATAGGCATGGGAATAGGTTGCATTATTAAAAAATGGTAAATAGCTAGTTCCCCCAACTCTAAATCTTACAGATTCTGTGGCATCTTTTCCTGAAAATGAACCTCCATAAAACCTAAATGCTGTACTAACTCCATTTGCGATAGTTTTATAATGTCTAAAATCAAATACAAAAGAATTAAAATTGAGTGAAGAATTTGACTTTCCAAGTATACTATTTAGATATTTTACAGACATTCTTCGTCCTTCTACAGGATATGTCTCCCTCCATAAGGTATTATCAAATGTATATTCTAATGAGGGGATGAAAAATATTTTAAAATAATCTTTATCACCTTCTTCGTAATTATCATAATAAGTTTCCCAAAAAATTTCTTGTTTTGAATTTGATCGTAAATCAAACCCATAATTAATTCGTTGAAATTTATTGATAGCAAAGCTTGGATCAATTGATAATCCTAAATATTGATATCTGATGGTTGGAAATAGATCTGTTACCGTCTGACCATTACTCATTTCAACTTCTTGAAAATCATAATATTCTTGTCCATAGTGATAGAATGTATATCGCCAATCAGTCCTTTTTGAAAGATTATAATATTTAATTAAATAATCTGAAGATTTAATTTTAATCTGCATTTCTGTATTTATAAGTATTTTATGATTTCCAAGAATATCACTAAATAATATGTTTACAAGTCCTGTGCTTCCTCGCACACTATTGTACCCGTAGTCTACATTTGCATAATCAAGAGTAAATCGTGTTTTATATTTTAAAATTTGTAATGGCTTGGTTTCATCGAATTTTTTTAAATCATTATCAAAAGAATTTTGTTTGTTATTTTTATCTTTACTATTATTTCTTTTTGAACTTATTTGAGTAAAATCATAGTTACTGTAATCACTATTATTAATAATAGAATAATCAAAAACTTCTTCTTCAATTACATTTTCTGTAGTTATTTTTTGATTCAACCAATTAGCATCAATTAAATCAATTGAGTTCTCTAAATATTTTTTTGGATTATATATAGTAAATGTATCATATCCTGAATTATTAAAACCCGTAAAAATCATTTGGTCAGTTTCAACATTCCATGACAGTTGAGTAATACCTGTTAAAATATTAGTAATAGGAATGGCTTCATTATACGAATCTTGTTTTAGGTATATATTATTGATACCATTTTTATCAGATATATATGCTAGAATTTTATCATTATTTGAATAGTGCGGATAGCTTTCGCTATAATCGGTGTTTGTATGTCTTATTACCTCATCGCTATTGATATTTATACTATATATATCATATTGCCCTATATCAATATTTTTTGTTAATGAATCATTAATCTCATGAAAACGATTAATTGTAGTATGTAAGCCTCGATTTGAAATAAAATATAAATTCTCTCCACTTAAATCCCATGATACTTGATCATCTGAAAACCAATCATTTGTATAATTAACCAAATTATCATTATCAATATCATATATATATATATCACTTGAAAATCCATTATTACCAATAAATGCAATTATATTTTTTTTAGGATGCCACGTAGGTCTAAAAATTCCTTTGATATCAAATCGTTTAATTTCTTTTTTATTGGTTTCGAGATTGAAAAAAATAATAGCATCAGATTTACCTGATTTCACAGCAACTGCTAATTGATTACCATCAGGAGACCAGGTGATCCCAGGTTTTAATATATGCATTTCTTCTACGTCAAGTGTTCTTTCCCCTCTAATAATTCTTTTTTTAAACTTTCCGTCTGTTGCATTCATTAGATATAAATTGATAATACCATCTCTATCTGAAAATAGAGCAATTTCTTTTCCATTAGGAGATACGACAGGAGCAATATTATAGTGGTTTTTTAATTTTAAATGATCTGTTAATTGAAATGATATTTCAGAAATATTTGATTTATTATTAATATCTGGCCAATATTGTTTTTTTAAATATTGATGCCATTGCTCTGATAGTTCATCAATGGTAATTGATATTGCAGCTTTAACACCTTTATTAACATCACCTTTATTCTTAATTTGAGCAATTATTTCTGCAATGGATTCTTCCCCCCATTTTTCCGTTATAAATTTCCATACAGACTGCCCTCCCCTATATGCCCAGTATCCTGTTAGTTGATTTACATGAGGTAAGTTTTTTCCATTTAAGACCAAATCGCGCATCCACATATCTGAATTTGTACTCCATTTTTCTGCAATATATTCAGCAAGCCCTTCATTCATCCATAGTGGAATTCTAACTTCAATAGAATTTGCCATCATTGATTTTAGATTACCTCCATAAACGCAATCATTGATAAATACGTGTACTAATTCATGATATATCACATGCTTAAACTCCTGATGTGAACCATCAAATGGTATGACTACTCTATTTTTTAATAGTTCAGTAACACCCCCAACCCCTTCAGGAAGATGTGATGATATGACATTTGTTTGCTGGAATTCATTATGAGAACTATAAATAATGATTGAAATTCTATCTTTTAAAGACCAATTCAATAATGACTTAATTTTATTATATGCATCTTCTATATGTTCTTCAACAAAATCAATATGATATCCAGTAGAATCTGATACATATATATCAAAATGATCAGATTGAGCATAATACCATTCAAATTCATTATATTGTACAATATTTTTCCCAAACTGGTTTGGGAAAATAAAAGAAATAGTAAAGAAGATTAAAACTATGTGTTTAATTTTTATATATATTTTCATTTATGGATGTTAATATAATATTTCTTTATTAAATTTTTCGATTAAATTGATGGAATTTTATGAAAACCCCTATATTTTTTGTTTCTGATAATCATTTTCAAAAACTGAACAGTGAATTTGAACATAAAAGACGAAAGAAATTTTATTCTTTTTTAAATCATATTGCTGATAAAAAAGGAACATTAATCATTGGAGGTGATTTTTTTGATTTTTGGTTTGACTATAAGGGGTATGTTCCTGCTGAGTATGTTGAGATGTTTGAGCATTTGAAGCATCTTAATAGAAAAGGAGTAGAAATTCATTATGTGTTAGGGAATCATGACTTCTGGGATTTTGGTTTTTTTGAAAAAAATTTCTCAGCACAAACAGTTAAAGATAACTTACAGTTTACATTAGATAATGAGAAAATTTTAGTTGTACACGGTGATGGAGTTCTAAAAGATGATTACAGCTATAGAATCTTTAGAACTATCATAAGAAGCAAATTATGCATTTTTCTATTTAATTTACTTCCTCCATCCCTTGGGTATTTTATTGCAAAGAAAATCTCAAAAGCAGAAAAACCCAAAGATTATTATAAATATAAAGATAATAAAAAAATAAAAGAGAAGCTGCTTAATTATGCTAAGGAAAAATGGAACGATGTGGATACAATATTGGTTGGTCACTATCATCAAGATGGAATTTTCAAAAAAGATAATAAAAAATTAATTTTTTTAGGAGACTGGTTGAATAAATTTTCAGTTACAAAGTATGATAAAGGGGTATGGACGCAGGTAAAATGGGATAAGTAGATTTTCCTTGGTTTTAGACAGATAAATGAATAATATTTCACCTATATAAAAAATGTGAGTTTTTGAATCGTAATGAAGGCAGGAATCAAATACATAATATATTTTATTTTTTCAGCAACTTTTGTTGTTAGTTTTGTATATCCAAAACCTATGACTTTAGAGAAAGTCGAAGATCTTAGGTTGGATATGATTGAAAAGAAAAAAAAGAAAGCGCTTGTAAAGCTAATTTCTATTTACAAAGATAGAAATCAACCTTATGATATTCGCGTTGAAGCTCTTCGCGCGCTTGCAGAAAGTAGACACCCATTAGTTATTGAAGCAATCCAAGAAGCTATTAGCGATGCAAGTATGATTGAGTTAGATATCATGCTTCATTCAATTGATATACTTGCACAATTCGGCGAAGAAAAATCAAGTCCAGCATTTATTGATGGGCTTCGAACTACAGAATCAAAAATTATGGCAATTCGTGAATCAATTATTTCTGGTTTAAGTAAAAATGGATCAGATGATGAAATCATGACACTTTTAGACCTATATGAAATAAGTAAAACAAATTTTATTCGAATGGACAGAATGCTCTCATTGAAGCTAGGTCAGATGGAAGATGACAGAGCGATCCCAGTTCTTATGGAGATTGCATCCGATGATCAGGTAGATATTAAAACTCGAACAATAGCTGTTGAAGTTCTTGCTAAAAAACAAGCTCCAGAGTTAGTTGATTATTTCATACAACTTCTTGGTGAACCATCTAATAGACATCGATTAAATGAGTTCACTCTTAGTGTTATGGGAGACATAGATAATGAGCGTATGATTTTAGCATTATTAGAATCATATAAAAATGGTAAATCTCAATATCACTCATTATTAAATTCAGTTCTAGCAACAGTTGAAGAATATCAAAACCCTGAAATTATTCCATTGTTAAAAGAGGTTGCAGTTAGTGACGCTCTTCCTAATGGTACTCGTCTTAAAGCTATTAAAGCTCTTGCTAAGTTTAAAGATGAAAGATCTATGGATGCGATCATTGAAATGCTTGAAGATCCAAGGAATTATGTTTTTTATTATGATATCCTAATGGTTATTGATGACTTTGGCGGCTACAATGAATTTAAAAATAGAATTAGAACCGTTGGCCATCGTGCTATGTTGAATCAAAGGATATCTAATGATTAATATAAATAGAATTTTCTTATTTATTTTTATGGCTATCATATGCTCAGCGTGCTTTTTAAGAAAAGAAAAAACTGGGATGGAAGATTTAATTGATGAAACTGAGTTGGTTGATATATCTGATTCGCTGATAGTTTTGGGATCTTTAGATCTTGATTCAAGTAAAATTCAACCATTTTATCCACAAGAAGAAAAAATTAATGATTTAGTGGAAGAAATTGCAGCACTTAAAGCTCAAGTTAGAGATTATGATTCACGAATTCGTAATTGGGACAGCAGTGTTGATATATTTAGAAAAATTCAATATCCTCATTTAACTCATGAAATAGAGTTAACAAATGGAACTTTAGTTAATGGTAACATCATACAAGAAAATAGTGACCGGATGATTGTAAAAACTCAGATTGGTCAACTTACTATTGATAAATCTGATATTGCTACCATTAAAAATATATCTCCAAACACCCCAGAGTTAGATTTTAAAGGTGATGCTACAGAAGAGATTCATACAGACCATAGAATTTTTAGTGGAGAAATTATAAATAATGGATTCAGAAGGGCTGATTTTGTTCGTGTAATTTATAAGTTATATTCTGAACAAACTGAACTAGTTGGAATGGATTCTACATTTATTGATGGTTCAAAATTTGTATATAAATCAGGTGTTATATCAGATACATGTTTAGAACCTGGAAGTTCTGTTAATTTCATTGTTAAGGTAGATGCTGATTCTTCATTGGTTCGATATGTAACCAGAGAAGTTAAGTGGGACGTTTTCGAATAATTTTCTCCTAGATTTCTTTTTTCTAAATTCATTTCATTATAAATTATCATACTAGTTAGTTTGTTTTATTTATGCAATAAGAGGTACATCCGATACTAAAGTTATTACAAAGCCCCAAGATTTTCGTAGTCAGTCTAATTAATATGATTATAATTGTTTTCCTTGGAACAATTTATCAAGGCGATTTAGGCCTTTATATGACTCAAAAAATATATTTTTCCAGCTGGATATATTGGTTTTATTTTATTCCATTACCTGCTGGAAGACTATTGATGCTTGTTATGACTATTAACTTGTTTGCTCTATCCTTAAGAAAATCATTATGGCAATTTAAAAAAATAGGTATCCTTACAGTTCATTTAGGTGCATTATTGCTTTTTGTAGGCGGAGGAATAACTGCATATTTTAGTTATGAAGGAAGAATGACAATCAAAGAGGGTGACTCATCGGACTATATTGAAGATTATTACATAAAAGAATTAGCCTTTATTGATCCATCCAACCAAAGTATTACGTTTGAACAAGATCAATTATTTAAATCCAACAAATTACAATACAATAATGATAACATTGATTTTGATATTAAAGTTCTATCCTTTCTAACAAACTCTAAACCAATCAATAGAATTGAGAATTGTTCTGAATGTAGAGGACCGTTCCAATCCTATCAATTAGTTGATTTAAATCCACAAGCAGAATATGAACAAAATAATACTGCAGTAGTGTATGAGATATCAGGTATTAGCGATAGCATTGATGGAGTTTATGCTAGTATGGTTTTTGAGAAAAAAAGTAACTTTATTAATATAGATAATAAAGAATTATCAATTATACTTAGACCTAAAAGAACTCAAGTTCCTCTTGAAATTACACTGATTGATTTTAAGGAAGTCTTACACCCTGGAACAGATATTGCTAAAAGCTATAGCTCTGAAGTAACGCTGAATACAGATGATTTAAAAAGAAATGTTTTAATATCAATGAATGAGCCTTTGAGACATCATGAATATACTTTTTTTCAATCTGCGTTTAATAGGTCTGGGAAAACTGAATCCTCAACATTTGCTGTGGTTAAAAATTATGGAAGATTATTTCCGTATATATCAAGCATTATAATGTGTATAGGATTATTACTTCACCTATCTATGATGACAATATATAGAGTTTCAAAAAGAAGGTAAAAAAGTGCAGAAAATTATATTTTTATATCTTCTATTTATATTTCAAAGCTTATCGTACTCATCTACTTTTTATTTTGAGAATATACCTATTCAAGATGCAGGAAGAGTTAAGCCTATTGATACCTATGCTGAGAAAACACTGCTATCTATATATGAAAGAAGAGCATTAAAAGATCCTAAAATAAGCGCTTCAGATTGGCTGATTGAAAGTATTGTTAATTCAGATGAGGCCTATTTAAAAAATATATTTAAAATAAAATCTAAAGATATTGCAAATGCATTAGATCTAGAGTGGAGAGATCCACACTATTATAGTTATTCAGAAATTTCAAATGGTATCAATAACAATATAGATTATTTTATAAAACTCTATTTACTTCCAGATGATCAAAAAACAGTTGTAGAAAAACAGCTTAGCAATCTATTTAGTAATATTGGTTTGTTTAAAAGTATTACAAACAGTTTTACATGCCTAGATAAGAGTCTTACAATTTATCATCCAGAAATTGTTAAGCAGCTTGGAATTAATAGTGGAGATGAAATTAGTTATACATTTTATCTTTTTAATAAAAAGACTATTGATTCAATCATGACTACAATTTCTACTGGATCAAAGTTATATCAAAAAACATTACAAGATTCACTGTTAAAGATCACTAACCATTTTGATAATCTAAAGCAAAATAAATTAATGGGTGACCCATTCTATAGAAATTATAACTTAAAAATAATACCTACGAACGATGTTTGGATTTCACCATGGGAACTTTTAGATAATGATGTGAATGATATAACTAATGATCAAAAAAAATTACTTATGATTTTAGAAGAATATCTAAAACATTATAAAAATAATGATATCGACAATATGAAATTATCT
>CENX01037406.1_pt1 | contig 28372 bp, 31 predicted proteins | sample 361321 | NCBI WGS metagenome assembly CENX01 (sample SAMEA2619678, study PRJEB7988) | marine metagenome | isolation source: saline water (ENVO:00002010), including | reverse complement strand
CCAACTGAGCTACAGGCCCGCCAGAAAATGTAGTCTATAACTTTTTTAGATTTTTAAAAAGACGTTATTCGTGTAAAAAACTTTTAAGAACATCAGATCTGGTAGGATGTCTTAGCTTTCTTAGTGCTTTTGCTTCAATTTGTCTGATTCTTTCTCTAGTGACGTCGAACTGTTTGCCTACTTCTTCTAGAGTATGATCATTATTCATACCGATACCAAAACGCATTCTTAGCACCTTAGCTTCTCTTGCTGTTAAAGATGCAAGTATTTCATCTGTAGCATCTTTAAGTCCTCTTATTGATGCGTCATCAATTGGAGAATTGATAGAACTATCTTCCAAGAAATCGCCTAAATTTGAATCTTCATCGTCTCCTATAGGAGTTTCCATAGATATAGGCTCTTTAGCAATCTTCATAACTTTTCTCATTTTATCTTCTGGTATGTCCAGTCTCTTGGACATTTCTTCTGGTGTTGGCTCTCTACCTATTTCTTGCATCATTTGTCGTGATAGCCTGTTTAACTTATTAATTGTCTCAATCATATGTACTGGGATTCTTATAGTTCTAGCTTGATCAGCTATTGATCTCGTAATTGCTTGTCTTATCCACCACGTTGCGTACGTAGAGAATTTATAACCTCTTCTATACTCAAATTTATCAACGGCTTTCATTAAACCAATATTACCCTCCTGAATGAGATCTAAAAACTGCAAACCTCTATTCGTGTATTTCTTTGCAATAGAGATCACAAGTCGTAAATTTGCTTCTATCATTTCTTTTTTTGCACGCAATAGCCCTCTGTAAGCTTTATTTATCCTTTTATTCAATGAAATAATTTGAGTCACAGGCATTAGGTTATTGTTATCAATTTTAATTAAATCTTTCTGGATCCTTACAAAAGTAGGCTTAACTTCATCAATTTTTTTCTTAGAAAATCTTTTATCTTTCGCAAGTTTTGTTAGAAGTCTTGTGTTGATTAAATTTTCCCCTATTAATTCTCTAGCATCTTTATTCTGCACCCCTATTTCTTTAACAAGCAGTCTTTTTAGCTCTTTTTCAAACCCCCCAACAAGGCTTTTCTTCTCTGCAGGGATTTGTACCAAGGTATCGAAGACTTTAGAATTAAATTTAATTACCTGGAATTCAGCTTTCAGCTTATCAAGTGCTTTTTGTCCCTTTTCATCTAATTTTTCATTACTAAGAGACTTTAAATACTTGTTATATTCTCTTTTTATTACTTTTATTTTTGCTTCACATTCTTCAAAGGATATTACATTAGCTTCTTCATCATCATCTTGATCTGAATCGTTTTTGATAGTTGCTTCATTATTTTCAAATTCTTGTTCAACAATTTCTTCTTCAGATTCTTCAAGCATGAAACCTGAGATCAGATCTTGTGTTTTCTTTTCACCAATTTTTATTCTATTAAAGAAGTCTAAAATATACTCAATACAAACGGGGTATTCCGCACACAATGCTAAGACTTCTTTCATTGCAGCTTCAATTCTTTTAGCTATGCCTATTTCACCTGTTTTTGTTAGAAGGTCGACACTACCCATCTCTCTCATGTACATACGGACTGGATCTGTTGTTCTTCCTGATTCAATTTCAGTTTGTGATAATGCAGCAACGGCGTCTTCAGCTGCTAATTCATCTGTTTCTTCATCTTCACCCAACATAAGCTCATCTTGATCAGGCGTATCTTCAAATACTTTAATGCCCATATCTCTGAGGACTTGAGTAATTTCCTCGAAGTTGTCGGCATCGGTTGAGCCATCGGGAAGAGTATCTGTAATATCTGCATGTGTCAGATATCCCTGTTCTCTACCTAACTGAATTAACTGAGCAATATCATTTTTTTGCGTTACTTGTTTATCTGACATGGTTTCTTATATGTTTGTGATTATCCAAATTTCAACTATAAGTATTCAAATTTTGAATAAGCTCCTCTTCCTGAATTGGGTTATTATCTCTTAAATTGAGCAGCTTTTGCAGATTTTCTTTTCTTTCTTGTGTTAATTCTTTCTTATTGGCAAGATTTATTAGATATTCAGCAAATAATTCATCAAATTCTAGCCTTATTACATCTGATGCTCTAATAAATTCATCAACTACCTCATCTTCACTTAAATTTAATCCAGTCATCATAGCCTTAGCAAAAAGAGGCGATTCTTTTCGTGCTAAATCTTCTTTATTTATTTGGGTTATAACATCTTTAAAAGTTGCTATTTCCTCTCTTTTAGTGCCTTCGATAAAATTAAAAAAATCATCAGTGTAAGAGCTAAGAGTATTTTTGTGATTTTCTAACAAGAATAATAGAAGTAAAAATTCATTCTCAAAAACGTCTTTTTGTCTTTTTGTAATTTTTTTCACATAAGTTTTCGTTTTTGGCTTATCTTCTTTTAACAAAATTTCTTTATTTATATTAAGTTCAGAGGAAAATTTAGTCATAAGAGTTTCTTTTAACATTTCTGAAGTCACCAAAGGCAGTAATTTCTTAAACTCAAAAATAATTTGTCTAATGTCTTCTGGAGAATCCAGTTTTTTTCCTCTCTTCAAGAATTGGAAAGCAAAGCTTTCAAGAACCATCGCCCTATCAAGTTTGTTATAAAATTCCTCTTTACCATGCTCTTTTACAAATGAGTCAGGATCATAACCTTCTGGTAAAAATAAAAATCTAACTGTTTTATCATCCACTACATTTTTAAGAGAAATTTGGAGAGCTCGCCATGCTGCTTTGAGTCCAGCTTCATCAGAATCAAAGCAAAATATTATTTTTCTACGCAATTTAAACATTGCATTCATATGGTTTTGTGAGAAAGCAGTTCCTAAGGATGCTACAGCGTTATTAATGCCATATTCGCTTAGCATAGCAACATCCATATAGCCTTCAGTCACGATAAAATCCTCAGATTTGTGATCTTTCTTTGCATTATTGAAACCATAAAGTTCTCTTGTTTTATTGAAGAATTTACTATCCTTAGAATTTAAATATTTTGGCATTGAGTTATCGGTAACTCTACCGCCAAAACCTATAGTTTTACCTGAAGAATTAAGTATTGGAAAAACTACTCTATTTCTCAGAAAAGGATAAAAGCCCTTCTCATTTTTGAGAAAATTACCACTTTCTAAAATCTCTTTATCAGAGAATTTATTTTGCAATATCTTTAAAAGTTCAATTTGATTAAAGTCGGCAAAACCAATTGTGAAATTTTTTGCTGTTTGGCCGCTTATGCCTCTTTCTTTTAAATACTCAACAGTAGATTTGTTTTTCGGATCTTTTAGTGCTTCAAAGTAAAAATTAGCAACTAAAGCATTAATTTCATATATTTTAGAAAAATCTTTGTTACCAAACGTATTTTCTCTAGGCACAGTTACATTATTTAATTCAGCAAGCTTTTCAACAGCTTCAACAAAGCTTAAACCTTCGTGATCTTTAATGAATGTAAGAACATTTCCACCAGCGCCACATCCAAAACAATGGAAGATAGCTTTTTGTGGGCTCACTACAAAAGATGGTGTTTTTTCTTCGTGAAAGGGACAACAGCAGGTGTAGTTGTTACCTTTTTTTGATAGTGAAACATAGTGATTTATAACTGAAACTATGTCAGAGTCATCAACCAATCTATCAATAAAATCTTTTGGAATTGATCTAGCCATCTTTATTATTAAACCAGTCTTGAAAAATTAATTCAGCTGAATATGAATCTTTCATATGTCTTTTTTTATCTTTATTTAAACCTTGAGTTGTAAAATCTTCGTTAATCTCAACCACTTCTATTTTAAGTTTTTTGACAAAGTAATTTTTGGTTCTAATCAGCCCATCCATAAAATCTTCTGTCATTTTTGGGGGGACACCAATTAAAATAAGGTTAGGCCTCCAATCTTCATGCAGCCTATTAAGGTTTTCAAAAAGAGAGTTATTATTCTTAATTACAGGTAGTGGTTTAGTTTGTCCTGTGAAAGTTTCAGCAACACAAATCCCAATCTTTTTTGTTCCATAGTCAAGGCTTAATACAACTTTAGCTTGCTTACTCAATACCTTTACCTGTTTTTATCTAGACTATCCCAGAAGATTTTCGCAGGATTTAAGTCAGAATTTTTATGTATTTCCTGCAAACATGTAGGTGAAGTAATATTTATCTCTGATAGCCATCCGCCTAAAAGATCTACACCCGCAAAATAAATCTCATTTTTTTTAAGATAAGGAATAATTTGCTTTGCTATTTCTTTGTCTTGTTCAGTAACTGACTCAATTTTTGAAACTGCACCAGCTGCCAAATTCCCTCTAAAATCTTTATCGGATGGGATACGAACAACCTTTTTAGATAAAAGTTCATAATTTATGAAAACAAGCCTATGGTCCCCCAATCTTGCTTCTTCTACAAATTCCTGAACAATAAAATGTTTCTTCCCATTTTGACTGACAGTTTCCCAAATTACACTGAGATTTTTGTCACCTTTCTCGATGGTAAAAATCGACTTTCCTCCCATACCATCCAGAGGTTTAATTACAATTTTTTCAATTTTTGACTGTTCAAAGATGTTCTCTATTTCCTCTAATGAGTTTGTTACTACTGTTAGTGGAATGATTTCTGGAAAATTTAAAATTATTAATTTTTCGTTGTTTTCCCTTAATGCTTTTGCGGGGTTGATACAATCAACTCCTGAAATTTCCAACATTTGTGTTAGGTAAAGATATTCTTTATTGAAAGGTGGGTTTAATCTGTTAATTACAAAATCAAAATCCTTCACTTCAATTGAAGCAGTACTTTTAATAACAAAATTGAGTTCGCCTGCATTAGGAAAATCTATGGCCTTACAATCTGCATACAATGCATTTTTTTTATGAGTCACATCTTTTGAATCAAATGCATAAACTTCATTTCCTTTGGCATGTGCCTCTTTCATTAAATAGATGGAAGTATCTTTTTCAAGATTCATTGAGTCAAGGTCGTTTATGATAAATCCAATTTTCATATCTATATATTTAATATTGAAAGAGCTACTAAGGGAGCTGTTTCAGCTCTAAGTATATTTTCACCTAAATTGAATGAACTTGCTTTACTTTTGCTAATAATTTTCATTTCTATACCACCAAAACCATACTCTCCTCCAGAAATAACAAGGTCGCAGCTAACTTCTTTGCCCAGAGGATTATCTGAAAATTGATCAAGAACAATAATTTGACTAAATGTATCAAAATTAAAATCTTTAATCGATTTCACAATATTTAAATTTGGTTTATAGAAATTTTCTGACTGAAGAAAAGCTGATGTAATAATATCGTCATATCTTTTCATCTTTTTTTCTTCCTTTTCAAGATTAAAAGAGTGTTTAGATTTTTCAGAAATATATAAATAGATATTTTCGACACCTATTTCAACTGATTTTTGAAGCATAAATTCTAACTGATTTTTTTTTAATACCGGGGCAAGCAGAGTTACTGAAAATTTTCTCTTTTTTGTGATTAAATCATTTATTCTTACAGCACCTTTCCCGTCAAATGTACAAACATATCTATCTCCAACTCCATTATGAATAAAAAGAGGTTCACCCTCTTTAATTTTTAGTACTTTTTTCAAGTAATGTATTTGACTATTGTCTAAAAAATGATCAGTATTTTTATCTAGTTTTTTTTTAATAAAAATTGATGCTGTTCTCATAAAGACAGCAATTATATCATTTAGATGTCAACCAAGTTTAATACAAACAAAAGAAGCCTAAGAGGCGAAGTCAAAAGAGCAATAAAGCGTTACTATAGAAATTTGGATGGTGAGAATCCAATTGAACTTTACAATTTAACCATTAGTCAAATTGAACCCCCATTACTTGAGGTTGTGCTAAAAAAATGTAAAGGAAACCAATCTCAAGCTAGCAAGATTTTAGGCCTCAACAGAGGCACATTAAGAAAAAAAATGGCTAAATATGGGCTTCTATGATGATTGACATTAAGACCGCTCTGATAAGCGTTTATGATAAGACAGGCGTACTAGAGCTCTCACAGAGACTCATCAAACATGGTGTTTTAATTCTTTCATCAGGCGGGACAGCAGCGTATTTAAAAGAAAATGGAATTAATGTAACTGAAGTATCAGAATACACTGGATTTAATGAAGTTTTTGACGGAAGAGTAAAAACTCTTCACCCAAAGATACATGCTGGAATTCTAGCTAGAGGGGAATCTGACAAAGAGGAACTGGAAAAGCTAGAAGCAAAAAAAATTGACCTTGTTGTTGTGAATTTATATCCATTTGCTAATGAAGTGGCAGATAAAAATTCAACAGAAATCTCAATAATTGAAAAGATTGATATAGGTGGTCCTGCTATGGTTCGAGCAGCTGCAAAAAACTATAAACATACAATTGTATTAACTGATCCAATACAATATGGCCAATTAAGTCTTACAAATTTTACTGAAGAACAATCAAAAGAGCTTGCTGCTGAAGCTTTTAGCATTACAACTGATTATGATTTAGATGTGTCAAACTGGTTTCTAGATAACCCCATTAAAGAAGAATCAAAAAAATTACGTTATGGGGAGAATCCTCATCAAGAGGGTTTTTTGCATACAGGCCCTGATTCACCAATTGATTTTTTTAATCCTCTGCAAGGAAAAGAGATATCTTTTAATAATGTCTCTGATGCATTGGCAGCTTGGGCATGTGTACAGGAATTTGATGAGCCAAGTGTTTGTATTGTTAAACACACAAATCCATGTGGCGTAGCATCTTCTGTTAATATTCTCTCATCATATAAAAGAGCTTTTCAAACAGATCCAACTTCGGCATTCGGTGGAGTAATTGCATCTAATGATGAAATTGATGAACACTGCGCAAAATACATGACAGATAATCAATTCATTGAAGTTATTATTGCTCCAAGCTTTACATCTAAAGCACAAGAGATTTTTAGCGGGAAACCCAATATTAGAGTACTAAGAAGCAAAGATGTGGCAACTGATATCTATGAAAATAAGATGATTCACGGTGTTGGCCTAGTTCAGTCTACTGATATTGCAAATTTTGCAAAAATGAAACTAGAACATGTTACAAATAATTGTCCATCACAAAAAGCTGTAGAAGATTTAATCTTTGCAATGAAAGTGGCAAAACATGCTAAATCTAATGCAATTGTTTTAGCAAAAAATAAGATGACTCTGGGTATCGGTGCTGGTCAGATGAGTAGAGTTGTTAGTACGAAAATAGCTTTTATGAAAGCAGAAGAAGAAGGTTTGGATGTTGCTGATTGTGTGTTAGCTTCTGATGCTTTTTTTCCTTTTAGAGACAACATTGATTATGCTGCAAGCAAAGGGGCGCTTCATATCATCCAACCAGGTGGATCTGTTAAAGACAATGAAGTTATTAAAGCTGCTGAAGAAAAAAATCTAACCATGACTTTTACAGGGGTGAGACACTTTAAGCATTAATGAAAATTTTAGTAATCGGGCAAGGTGGAAGAGAGCATGCATTAGCATGGAAATTATCTCAGTCAGAGAAAAGTAAAATCATTTTTGTGGCACCGGGTAATGGTGGTACAAGTACTGAAGAAAAATGCGTTAATGTTAATATTAAACCTGATGATTTTCCTCGCGTAAGAAAATTTATAATTGAAAAAAAAATAGATCTTGTCGTAATAGGACCAGAAGATCCGCTGGTGAATGGTCTTGTTGATTATCTTGAAGATCTAAATATTTTGGTATTTGGTCCATGTTCAAATGGTGCAAGACTTGAAGGATCTAAAATATTCTCTAAAAAGTTTCTCTTTGAAAATAACATTCCTACAGGTAAAGCTAGTTTTTTTTCTGATTCTGTAAGTGCATATTCTTTTTTAGACGACTGTGTTTATCCAATTGTTCTTAAGGCAGACGGTCTAGCGGCTGGAAAAGGAGTTTTAGTCTCTAAAAATATTCAAGAAGCAAAAGAATGGGTAGATTCAGTGATGAATAATTCATTATTTGGTGCTGCTGGAGAGAATATCTTAATTGAAGAATGCTTGTATGGAACTGAACTTAGTTTTATGGGTATCATGACTCCAAGTGACTTTATTCCTTTTGAAACAAGTGTCGATTATAAACCACTTTTTGACGAAAATAAGGGTCCCAATACTGGGGGAATGGGCTGCATATCACCCTCTCCTTTTATGAATGATGCTTTAAGGGAAAAAGTAATGAAAAAAGTAGTGCACCCAACAATAAGCGGACTCAATAAGATGGGTATTTCATATTATGGTTTCATGTACTTTGGACTTATGGTCAAGGATGATAATCCACAAGTTTTAGAATTTAATTGTCGCTTAGGTGATCCAGAAACCCAATGTTTAATGATGCAAATGGATTCAGATCTTGTTGAATCCCTTGAAGATGCCCTTGATAATAAAAAAGTTTCCATATCTTGGAAAAAAGGTTCATCTGTGGGTGTAGTTATTGCATCAGATGGTTATCCTAAAAAATATAAAACTAAAATTCCAATAGAAATAGGAAATTTAAAAGGACTGAAGCTATTTCATGCAGGAACAAACATTGTCGAAAATGAACTCTTAACTTCTGGTGGAAGAGTCTTTTCTCTAAATTATCATGGAACTAACTTGGAAGAATGCGTATCTTATATTTACAGTAATATTGATGAAATCAAATTTGATGGCACTATATATAGGGGAGATATAGGAAAGATTTATGAGTCTTAACGATAAATTAGCTACTGAACTTAGCCATTTTTTAAAAACAATAACGTATAAGAATGCTGGTGAACTTGATGATTCTTTATCAGATGAAGAAAGACAGAAATCCGTATCACTTATGCGAGTGAATGCTTCTGGAGAAGTTTCAGCACAAGCACTTTATAGGGGGCAAGCATTTTTTACAAAAACACCAGAAGTTAGAAAACACTTAATTAAAGCAGGTGATGAGGAATTTGCACATCTAGAATGGTGCAGCAAAAGGCTTAATGAGCTCGGAGGAAAGAAATCTATTCTTGACCCACTCTATTATGCAGGTTCATTCACACTCGGATCTGTAGCTGCTTTGATAAGTGATGCTACTAGTTTAGGGTTTGTAGAAGAAACAGAGAAACAAGTAGTCGAACATCTTAAAAGACATTTGAAGGAGATGTCTCCAAAAGATGAAAAAAGCAGAAAAATTCTTGAAAAAATGTTGGAAGAAGAAGAAATTCATGGTCAAGAGGCAAAAGATCATGGCAGTGAAGAGCTTCCACCACCTGTAAAGGGTGTGATGACCGCAACTTCTAAAATAATGACAACTTTAAGTAGATATTTTTAGGGTAACAAAACCTTTGCGCCCAGCTTTATATTATTCTCTTTAAACCAACCTTTATTCATTTCTACTGCAGCTATTACGTTTCCTTCAGATGAGCAAATTGACTCTAGGCTTTTGGACTGAAGTTCTTTAATTTCAGATATTTTTCTATCTCTATCAATAAAAGCCACAGATAAGTCTATGAGAGTATTTTTCATCCACATGCATTTTCTTGAAGCATTTGGCCAAATAAAAATCATGCCTTGATTATATTCAAGAGCTTTGACACCCATTAAGCCATCTGCGCGCAAAGCTTGAGTATTTGCAACTTCTAGTAATATCTCTTTTTTACCAATCTTCGCTAGTATTAAATTTTCACTAGTACTAAGAAATGTTGTTACGAAGCTTATTAATAGTATTCGTATAATCATCTGTATTAAATATTGCTGAACCTAAAACAAATGTGTCTGCACCTGCATCACAAACTGTTTTTATGTTCTCGGTATTCAAGCCACCATCAACCTCCAATCTAATTTCTTTAGAAGAACTATCAATAATTTCTCTCATCTCAGAAATTTTTGGCAATACATTTTCAATAAATTTTTGGCCTCCGAATCCAGGGTTTACCGTCATTAATAGGGCTAAATCTAATTCTTCAATGTAATTTTTGACTATATCTAAACCTTCTGCTGGGTTTACAGCAAAACCTGCAGCGCAACCAGAATCTTTGATTAAAGATAATGTTTTATAAACATCAGTTGTTGCCTCAGGATGAAATGAAATTAGATCTGCTCCGGCATCTGCGAACATTTTTACTAAGGTGTCTACGGGTTCAACCATCAAATGAACATCAATATAATTTTTTATGCCATAATTTCTTAAAGACTTACAAACCATCGGTCCAATGGTTAAGTTTGGGACGTAATGATTGTCCATAACATCAAAGTGAACCCAATCTGCTCCTGCACTAATAACATTTTCAACTTCTTCACCTAATCTTGAGAAATCAGCAGAAAGAATTGAAGGAGCAATAATTTTTTTCACTTTAATTATTAAGTTTTTTTAATGTCTCAATGTTACCGACATCATACCAATTTATATCCAAAATTTCTGCGTTAAGTTTGTTGTTGTTGGCAAGTTTTTTTAAGCAATCGTGCCAATAATGAAAACTTAAAGCATCATTTTGATTTAAGATTTCCTTTTTAATAATGCTGAAACCCGTCCATGTGTAATTTTTTTTACCCTCAAGGTTTACAAGATTTTCTTTTACAAAAAAATCTCCAGAATCTATCTGATGTGCCGGGACTACGAATAAAGTATTAGAAGAAAATTTTGAAAAATATCTATAATCTAAATCTGAATAAATGTCTGAATTAATTATAACAATATCTTCATCCCCAAAACTTGAGATTGCTTTTTTTATTCCTCCTCCAGTACCAAGCAGCTCATTTTCATCGCTTATAAGAATTTCAACTTTTTGGCCAAAAGAATTAATAACATGATCAGAAATTTGGTTCCCGAGATAATGAGTATTAATAGCAATAGTTTTAAACCCAGCAGAAATCAACTTTTCAATATGGTAATCAATGAGTGGCTTTCCTTTAACTTTTAATAAGGGCTTTGGTTTGCTCTTTGTAAATTCTCCAAGCCTTTTACCATAGCCTGCTGCCAATATCATTGCTTTCATAATAATTTTTTTACTATTTTAGCTTCGTCTTTCTTTAATGAAGAAAGAGCTAAATATATTCTTTCTAGAAATTTACCTAAATCTGATTTTCTGTTTAAAAGTTTACCTTCTTTAAAATATTTATTGAAAGTCCCCACTATTCGCATTGATCGATGTGCTAAAGCATGCATGATCATGTCTCTTAGTTCTGTATTAGATGCTTTTAGACCGTTATTTTTAAGATGTTTCTCAAGCAAACCAGTAATTAAGGTCTCTGAATAATCAAAAGTATGCTCATACATAATTGAAGCCAGATCCATGCCAATAGGTCCCATATTTAAATCTTGGAAATCAATAACAAATAATTTTCCCTTAAACATCATTAAATTCCTTCTTTCAAAGTCATTATGAGAAGGAATAAACTGTTGGTTTAACAAATTATGAACTAAATTATTTCTAAGAATTTCAAGAGCATTTATTTCAGTATTAGAGCACTTATTTTCCCTACAAAAATCTATAAAATTTTTGGTTTGCGCAAGTAAAGATTCTTTGTTAACACTCTTTAGAACATCTTGATCTGAAAAATATATCTTTGAGAGTTGCTCTAATGCCATTTCTAAAATTTTTGCGTCTTTGTATTTATGGCTGATATCAAGGCTTTCATCTCCAAGATCTTGTAATAAAATAAATCTTAAATCCTCTGAAAATGCCAAAACTTCTGGTACATTCACTGAACTATTTCTTAAAATTTTTGAAGCATACAGAAAATTTGCTGATTGATCTGTTTTATCAAAATTATCAGTCAATACATATGAAGCATTATTAACTTCTATTCTGTAGTACTTTCTATCGCTTGCTTCTTGACGTAGTTCTTGGATATTAAAAGAACTATCACCGACGGTTTTACTTAGCCAGTTAGTTATTTTTTTTTGGTCTGCTCTCAACTCTCTTTGACTACTTTTGGGACAGGGTAGCCATCTGCAGGCACAAAGAAATCAGGCATTAGTTGATCAAAAGGATAATCTGCATATTTACTAAAGTCAGTTTCCCCATGTTCAGCAAGCAATGAATCATCAATTAAAAAGTTGCCACTAAACGTTTTGTGGTCCTTATTTAGAATAATATGTGCAGCATCGGACATTATTTCAGGTTTTCTAGATTTATCGTACATTTCCTGACCGCCTAAAACATTAGCTACAGCTGCAGTTCTAATAGCAGTTCTGGGCCAAAGTGCATTTACTGCAATTTTGCCTGAATATTCTGCAGCCATCCCCAGTACGCACATACTCATATTGAATTTAGCCATTGTGTAAGCAAGTGAGCCCTGAAACCAAATAGGATCCATATCGAGTGGTGGAGATAAATTTAAAATATGTGGGTTCTGAGATTTTAGTAAATGCGGAATGCAAAGCTTACTTGTTAAAAATGTACCTCTTCCATTAATATTATGCATAAGATCATATCTTTTCATATCTGTTTGGAGTGTGGGTGTAAGACTTATTGCTGAAGCATTATTAACGCAAATATCTATCCCACCGAATTCATTGATTGCTTGATCTACTGCGTTCTGAATACTTTCCTCAAAGCGTATATCACATTGAACAGGCAATGCTTGCCCACCAGCTTCTTTAATTTCTTCTGCTGCTGTAAATATCGTTCCTTCAAGTTTTGGATGTGGATCTACAGTCTTAGCTGCAATGACAACTTTCGCTCCATCTTGAGCAGCTCGCAGAGCAATAGAAAGCCCTATACCCCTGCTCCCACCTGACATAAAAATTACTTTATCTTTGAGACTCATAAAACTTTTTCCAATAGTATAAGTCTTATAATACAGGCATATGAAAAAAGTTAATAATCTAGTGATTCTCTTAGTTTGGTTCAGCTTATCCCTAAGTGCAGATAATTGTAACGAAACAGATGATGCAAATATGATTATTGAAGATGGCAATATTGATCTTTCTGAAAAAATAAATCTTTCATTTGATTCGGCAAAAAGTACCAGTGAAGATTTAGAGCTAAAAAATATTAAAGTAACTTCTTGTAAAAAAAGTTCTTTCTGGAGCTTAACTGCCGAAAATGCAGAAATAGAAAATGAAAATTTAACAATTCAGAACGCAAAACTTAGAATTTATAATGTCCCTATTTTTTGGTTAGGCGAAATTAGTCTCGATGAAGAAGATAGCTTTAATATTCCAAACCTTGGTGTAACTGATTCCAACCTAGATATAAGTTACAAATACAAAACTAAAAGTGAAAATTCTGAATTTGTATTAGAGCCCATTTATTCAAACACTAAATTTGGTCTTTCCATTGACTATAACTTTGATAATGGGGTTAATAATTTTCATCTTAACAGCCTAGCTTTAGATGATGAAAATAGCTCTTGGGTTTATGACATTGATTCAGTGATAAATTTAAATGATTTTATTTCCTTAACTTTAGATTATTCAGATTTTAGTGGTAATTCACTCGTACAAGATTATGGGTTCAAGTATTTAGACATAAACAGAAGAAGTTTAGATTTGAAACAGTCAGTTGGAATTTCATTTTTAAATAAAAATAGAAATATTTCTTTTTTTTCCGATGACTTCATAACTATTGGAGCATTAAGGCCTGTTTCACATTCCAAAGATTACATCACATATGAGAGATTTTACATTGTCAATGACTGGTTTTTAGATATAAGTTCCGAATACTCGAAATTCTCCAATAACACTCCAGAAAGCCTAGAAATCCCATATATTGTTTATGATGAAGTCGAAAGAATATCGAGAGATATAGAGATAAAGAAAAACTATTCATTCTCTACCTTGAATTATGAATCAAAATTTTTACTCTCCAGTAGAGACTATGAGATAAAAGACACAAATAAAAATTTAACGATTAGTAATGTTGCTACATCTCAAATATTTTCACTACTCGAGAATAAAACTCTAAAAATAGGTTTTATATGGTCAACTTTTAAGGATGAATCATCATTGCCAATTTTAGATTCTTACCCTTCTTTGCCTTCGCCTGAATCAAATATTTCTTTAGGTTCTTGGGTAGGGAAGGATAGATCCAGTAATTCAAGAAAGTTATTTATTTATAAAAATTGGAGTAATTATGCTTTTGATTTTTCAATATCCTCTAATCTCTACGAAAAATATAATTTTGAAGAAGAAAACAATATCTTTAGAAAATTTTATGATAAGAGACCAATCTTCTTTTCCGCACAAACTAAAAATAAAAACCTAAATTTTTTTGCTAAAGGAAACTATAGTTATAGAGAAAGCGATTTTATGGGATTAATGGCAGGTGTAGAGTATCTAGACGATAAAACATACTTGTCAGTACAAAAAAATAATATTGTTCCATCCAGCTACCCTCTACAGCCATTAGACAACTATGTGCTGAAATTTAAAAGAGATTTTGATAATTTTCAGATTTTTTCTAGGGCCCAATATTCCGAAGAAGAGGAGATTATTAATGAAAATGTTTTGGGCATTCAATGGGAATATGACTGCTTCAGATTGAGATTGAGCATGGAAAGAGCACGATTTTTTCCATTTATTGATCCAGATTTTGCTGAAACTTCTTATTTTGACTTAATATATTTGACTAATCCTGAAGTAAAAAATAACCTAAGTTTTGAATTTGAGTTGGTTGGACTTACAAATATACTTACTCCGATAGATAATATTATTAATGATGGACTATTTAATTAAAATTTTAGCTCTTTTACTTTTCGCAAATACTCTAATATCGCAAGAATTAGACAGAGTCGCTGTTATTGTAAATGATGGTGTTGTGCTGGAATCAGATATTCAGCAAAAAATTAAGGACTTTAAGAAAAATGCAACCCTTAATGGAGAAAAAATTCCCTCAGATAAAGTACTAAGAGAAAATATTCAGGAACAGCTTATAACAGCAGAAATTCAGCTTCAAATAGCAGATAAGGTTGGCATTAAAATAAGTGACGAAGAGTTAAACCTTACTCTGAAAAGACTTGCTCAACAAAATAATTTAGAAATTGAGGATTTTATAAAAGTAGTAGAAGAAAGAGGTGATTCTTACTCAGACTTAAGAGAAGAGGTTAGAAAAAATTTAAAGATTAATAGGGTTCAACAAGGAAGAATTCAAAATAAAATTCAGATAAGTAAGGATGAATTAAATAACTTTTTACAAACTGAAGAAGCTCAGAATCAACTGGGACCTGAATTGAAAGTAAAGCAAATACTTATTAAAAATAACTCATCACAAAACATTGATGAAATATATCAAGAAACTTTATATGGTTTGCAAAATGGAATTAGTATAGAAAATCTAATTTCTAATTTTTCTGAGGATAATAATTTAGGAGATCTAGGCTGGAGAAAGCTTCCTGCTTTTCCAGAACTCTTCTCTTCTTCTCTCAAAGATATGAAGATAGGTGACCTATCTATGCCTATAAAGAGTGGTGCGGGAAATCATATACTATTCTTGGAGGATAAGCGTGGCCCGACTGTTATGTTTGAGAAACAATGGGATGTTAGACATATTCTGCTTATACCAAATCGAATTAGACCTGATACAGCAAGCGAAAATCTTATTAATGAAATTAAAAATAAAATAGAGTCTGGAGAAAGTTTTAGTGAACTAGCTTCAGAATATTCCGATGATCCTGGTTCAAAACAAGAGGGTGGTAACCTGGGCTGGGCTGGTGAAGGAGTCTACGACGACGAATTTGAGAGACAAATGATTAAATCAAATCTTAATGAAATTACTGATCCATTTTTAAGTCAATTTGGGTGGCATATTTTAGAAGTGCTTGGCACAAGAGTTGAAGATAAAACTAATAAAAACATTGAAGACAGAGCTTTTTCCTATTTATTTAATAGAAAATTTGACGAGGAATTAGAAACAGACTTACAAGAATTGAGAGCAGATGCTTTTGTTGAGATAAAGGAGCTTGATTAGTAAACCAACCTTTGTTTCCTTGGGCGACCCATCTGGTATCGGTCCTGAAGTTTTTTTAAAAGCGATAAAAGATCAAAAACTAAAACAACATCTATCTAAAATTATCTTAGTTTCATCACCAAAAGTCATTGAAGATTCAATGTTAGCTTTAAATGTTAAACAAAAAATAAATCTAATTTCTAATATAAAAAATGCTAAACATGATGCTATAAATCTTATAAATATTTCTGGTTGCAAAGATTTTGTTTTAGGGGAGCCAACGATTAATAATTCAAAGTTTATTACTAATTGTTTATCAACAGCTGCTGATTTAGCATTTAAAAATTCTTCATGTTTAGTGACTGGCCCCTTGAATAAAAGTATTGTTCAAAAATATATTCAAAATTTCACTGGTCATACAGAATTTTTGGGGAAAAGGTTTAATGCCAAAGAAGTTTTAATGTTTATGACTAATGGAAACTTACATCTTGGAATCATAACAACACACATTCCTTTAAAAAAAGTACCCAATAGTATTTCGAAAGTTCTAATTAAAAATAAATATAAGCTTTTGCATAATGGACTTATAAATATTTTTAAAATAGCAAGTCCCAAAATTGCTGTTCTTGGAGTTAACCCACATGCTGGGGAATCTGGCACAATTGGAGATGAAGAGCTAAGTATTATTATGCCTGCGATAGATGAATTAAGACATGAGGGTTATGATGCAAATGGTCCTGTCTCAGCTGATACAGTATTCACGAGGACTGAATATGACGCAGTATTATCAATGTATCATGATCAAGCACTCCCAGTACTAAAAACTATCGATTTTCATAAAACAGTAAATATAACTTTAGGTTTGCCTTTTTTGAGATTATCTGTTGATCACGGTACTGCTGAAGACATTGCAAAAAATTATTCTGCGAATCACCAAAGTATGATGGAAGCATTATTAATTTCAATAACTAGAAATGAAGCTTAAAAAATCACTTGGACAAAATTTTTTAACAGATAGTTTTTTTCTTGAAAAAATTGTTCATAGTTCACAAATTCAAAAAATAGATGATGTAATTGAAATTGGTCCAGGAAATGGGGCCTTAACTGAACATATTCTTAAATGTTCAAATAATGTCACAGCAATTGAAATTGATCATAGATTTAGTGAAAAATTAAGAGAAAGACATTTGAATGATAATTTTCAAATATACAACAAGGACTTTTTAAAAATAAATCTTAATGAAATTAGCTTTGAGAATAAAATTGTAATGGGAAATCTTCCATATAATGTTTCATCTCAAATAATTTTTAGACTTCTTGAATCAGATCTTTCGTTTAGGCATTGTGTCTTTTTGATTCAAAAAGAGTTAGCAAATAGGTTCCTTACAAGTCAAAAGGCAACCAAAATCTCAATTCAATGCCAACTATTTTGTGACATTGAGCCTTTATTTGACATACCACCAGATGCTTTTGAACCTAAACCAAAAGTTAATTCAACTTTAATTAAAATTTCTCCTCATGGTAAATATAAAAATATGCGAAAGAAATATGGTTTATTGCAAAAAATCTTATCTGTTTGTTTTGCTAATCCAAGAAAGAAAATTTTAAGTAGTTTGAAAAAGATTGATCTTGGAAGTGAATTATTTAGCTTTGATTTGAATAAGAGGCCTGAAGAGCTTGAGATAAATAATTTTTTTGAAATACTAAATCTTTATGAAAGCAAACTCTAAATTTGTAATTGGTGACATTCAGGGTTGTTATAAGGAATTCAAAAACCTTATAAAACTAATAGACCCCAAAAAAGAAAATAAGTTTTTATGTGTCGGTGATTTAGTAAATAGAGGGCCAGAATCTGAAAAAGTAGTCGATTATGTGATGAGCAATAATATTAAAAGTGTTTTTGGAAATCACGATTTACATTTAATGGCAATTCTTATTGGAGCTAGAAAACATAATATGAGAAAAGATACTATGCAAAGGCTAATAAACAAAAATAAAGCGATTGAAATAATTGATTATTTTTCCCAATTTTCATTTGCAAAAGTTGTTGCTTGTAATAAAAAAAAATCTTTAATTGTTCACGCAGGCGTTTTGCCAAGCTGGTCGCTTGAAAATGTTTTAAGTGCCAATGAAGAATTACAAGAAGATTTAAAAAAAGACCCTGAAGAGTTTTTTTTAACAATGTATAGTGATAGGAGCAAAGCAATATCAAAATCTACCAACAAAAAAAATAGAAGAAGGTATTTAATAAATGTTTTTACGAGAATGAGGTTTATCTCTGAAAAAAATAAACTCGACCTTCAAACAAAATTAAAAAGATCTGGATCAAATAAATTTAACCCATGGTTTTCATATGAGCATAAATGTCTTAAAGATGTAGACAATATAATCTTTGGACATTGGGCAGCTTTAAATGGTGTTACGAATCATAATAATATAAAAGGTATCGATTTAGGCTGCGTTTGGGGAGGTTCTTTGGCAGCAATAAATATTGAAGATAAATCTATAATAACCGTTGATTCTGTTAAATGAAGATTTATAAAGTTGGTGGTGCAGTTAGAGATAAGCAAATGGGCTTAGAGCCCAAAGATATTGATTGGGTTGTTGTTGGTTCTTCACCAGAAGAAATGACAAAAAAAGGATTTAAACAAGTTGGTAAAGATTTTCCCGTTTTCCTACATCCAAATACAAATGAAGAATATGCATTAGCAAGAACAGATAGAAAAACTGGTGCAGGTCACAAAAATTTTAAATTTAATTTTTCCCCAAACGTAACATTGGAAGAAGACCTTGAAAGAAGAGATTTGACCATTAATTCCATGGCAATTGATGAAGATGAAAATCTTATTGATCCATTTAATGGCGCTAGAGACATTAAAAATAAATGTTTTAGACCAGTATCAAGTGCATTTTTTGAAGATCCTTTGAGAGCATTAAGAGTTGCTAGGTTTAAGTCACAATTTCCTGAATTTTTTCTACATGAAAGTATGGAGCAAGCACTTAATAAAATATCTTCATCAAATGAACTTTCTTGCTTGTCTTCTGAAAGAGTTTGGGGTGAGGTTTCAAGAAGCTTAGAGTATGATTTTCAGGAATTTTTACAGATCATACAAACTTATAAGCTTGATAAGCCATGGTTTGCTGAATTATCCAAAATTCCTGACATAAATTCTGAAATCTGTGAAATAAAATGGTGCGAAGTTTCACAAGCTAATAAATTTGAGTTTGCTAAGCATTTGAACATTCCAAAAAACTACCTAAAACAACTTTCATTATGGGAAAAGTTTTATGAATATGATGAAAATGGAGATATTAATTATAAGGTTAGATTTTTTAGTGATTTTACAAAAAATAATTTATCTGAAGCAGTCTTTACACTTCAATTTTTTAAAAATATTAATTTAGAATGCATTCCTATTATAAAAGAGTATGTTAACTTTAACTTTGGCGATTTATCTTCTAATAAAAAAGAGGAGATTATGAGTATCAAAGAAAAAGAATTAAAGAAAATAATCAATAAATATGGCAAATAAAGTACTTATAACAGGTGGTGCCCAAAGAATTGGCAAAGCTTTAGTCAAACACTTTCACCAAATTGGTTGGAATATTATTTTTCAATATAGGTCTTCAAAATCAGAGGCAGAATCTATTAAAGAAGAATTAAATTCTGATAGAGCAGATTCATGTGAAATTATTCAGTGTGATTTTGATGACAACGTTTCATGCAAACTTTTTTATGCACAATTGGAAAGTAAACTGGAAGGGCTAACATCTTTAATAAATAATGCTTCAACATTTTACCCAAAAAAACTAAGCGAAACATCTCATGAAGATTGGATAAAACTTACCTCATCAAATTTATATTTACCAATTTTCCTTTCAAAGTTTTGTGCTCCTGAGTTAATAAAAAATAAAGGGAATATAGTAAATATTGCTGATATTCACGCTGAACAAGGTTTAAAAAATTATACTGTTTACACGGCAGCAAAAGCAGGTCTGATGAATTTTACAAAATCCTTGGCAAAAGAATTAGCTCCAAACGTGCTAGTAAACTCTGTAAGTCCGGGTGCAATTCTTTGGGATGTTAATGAACCAAGTGAAGATAAAAAAAATGAAATATTAGCAAGCATTCCAATGAAAAGAATTGGTGATGAAAATGACATTGTTGCGATTATCAATTATTTACTAACTAAAAATACATACATGACTGGTAGGAATATAAACATTGATGGAGGGAAATCCTTAGGATGAATGAGCAGAGAGTTGAGCTTTTTATCAAAGATAGAAAATTTTCTTTCATGATCCCTTTTAATGATTATGTTCCATTTAAAAAAGCTGAAAAAAAAATAATTAATCTGATTGAAAACATTGAACATACCGAAGAGCAGCTAGACGACGCAATCGTTTATTCAGCATTACAATTAGCTATAGAAAATGAAAAGTTAATTACTAAAGAAACAGACGATAAGTCTGAATCAGACGATGAAATATCACAATTAATCAATAAAATTGAAATATTTCTTAATCAATAACTCCAAAAAATATAAAAATAGTTATATATTTAAGTTGTCTGAATCATTAGGTTTTCAGAATTTATTCTAGAACCGATAATGTAAATTAAGGGAAACAGATTTTATTTAGCTGTGCGTTACTTTTTTGTAGGGAGGCCTTACTAGGTAAAAGAGTTGCCCACCTGTCCTTAGGGTTCAGGGTAACTGGAAACAATGATTCAGATGTCTAAATTAAAAATCAGAAAGCATTTTTTAAAACAAAGAGATGAAATCTCTTTAAAAGAAAGGGTTCTTTTATCTTCAAGGATTAATAGCAATCTTTTAAAACAAGAAGAATTTATTATTGCTAAAAACATAGCCAGTTTTAAAAATTTTAGAAATGAACCTATGCTAACTCAGGCAGAGAATAAATTTTATTTCTATCCAAAAATTACGGACTTAGAATTATCTTTTCACTCAGATGAAAAAGGCTTTAAATCGAACAGATATGGAATACAAGAACCAATTGAAAAAATAAACATAGCACTACATAAGATAGATATCTTCCTTGTACCACTGATATCATTTAATAAAGATTTATACAGAATTGGTTTTGGAGGTGGTTATTACGACAGAACTCTGAAACATTTGCTTGAAAAAGATAGTAGACCAAAATTTTGGGGTATTGGTTATGACTTTCAATTATCTAAGTCTAATTTTCAATCAAAGTTTGATGTAAGATTAGATAAAGTAATCTCTGACAAAAAAATTTATGTCTCAAAAATATAATGCTGCTCTAGGTGCTTATGAAGTAATATCAAGGAATAATGGCCCCTTTGTTTTGGGTGTTGGAACTGGAAGCACAACCGATTTTTTTACAAAAGAATTTTTACCGAAATTAAGAGAAAAACTAAATGGAATTTATTCAAGTTCCAATAGAACAACAAATTTATTAAAGAATTTAGGTTTTCAAGTGCACCATTATAGTCCTGAAGCTGATATAGATGTTTATATTGATGGGGCTGATGAAGTTGATAAAAATTTTAATTTAATCAAAGGCGGGGGTGGTGCTCATACTAATGAAAAGAGACTTGCTAAGATTGCAGACCACTTTATATGTATAGTAGATGAGTCAAAAATTGTTCAGACTCTTGGAAATTTTCCCCTTCCTGTTGAAATTGATGTAAATCAAAGTGAACAAGCATTATCTGAGCTTGAAAAGTATTCAAAAAATATTACTCAAAGAGAATCCTTAAGTGATAGCAAGAACTACCTTTATGATCTTCATGGTTTAAATATTTTGGATCCACTAAAAATTGAAAATCAAATTCTATCAATAAATGGCGTGGTAGATGTTGGCATATTTGCAGTAGACAAGCCCCAAACTGTTATAATTGGCAGGGATTCGAGTTATAAGCTGATGGAGTCTTGAATAGCAGAGACAATTGAATCATCTTCAGGGTCTATTCTATGTGAAAAGCTTTTGATTTCGCCTTTTGGAGTGATCAAGTATTTATGAAAATTCCAAGACGGTCTTTCAAGAGTTAATTTGAAAAGTTTTCTATAGAAAGGGTGCTTTGTTGAATTTTGCACATTTGCTATTGAGAACAATGGAAAAGTTACATCAAAAGTTGATTTACAAAATTCACTTACCTTTTCTTCATCATTGAACTCTTGACCTAAAAAATTTCTTGAAGGAAAGCCGAGAACCGTAAATTTTTTATCTTTAAATCTTCGTTGCAAAGATTCAAGTTGTTCGTATTGATAAGTAAAGCCACACTTACTTGCAGTGTTCACTACTAATATTGTGTGATCTTTATATTCACATAAGTTTCTAAATTGTTTTTCATTTAAAACTTTTACATCCGTATCAAGCAAATCGCTGCATGGAAATGCATAAAACCCAATGATCAGAATAATTGAAATTAAATTTTTCATATTTATTACCAGAATGATATTTTAGACTGAAGAGATGCCAAATAAAAGCACTGCAAATATAGTGAAAAGAATAACTAGTTCTATGTTGTCTGCAAATTTTTCCATATTTCTTTCATAGTTGCTTGGGGCCGAAGCCCCTAGCAGGTCAGTCATGGGGGAGAGGAGAGACTGACTAAGATATATATAATAAATAGTTATTTTATAATATCAATAGTTTTTATAAATAAACACTAGTTATTTATAAAAATAACTAATATTTATTAATATGGACAGTTTCACCACCTTTTAAGAAACCAAAAAGCTCAATAACATCAGAATTTGCCATCCTTATACATCCTTTTGAAGCTTTTTTTCCTAGCAACCATTCTTCTGGAGTGCCATGTATGTAAATATATCTTTCAAATGAATCTACACCGAGACCCTTGTTTGTGCCCTCTTCCATCCCTGCTAACCAAATAATTCTTGATTGAACAACATCATCAGATACATAAATCTTCTCAGAATCATATATAGGGTATATTTCAGTAGGTACTCGACCAATAAATCTCATTCCTATCTGTTCATTTTCACCAATAAGCTTTTTTATTTCGTGTTTTCCCAAAGGAGTTTTAAAAGAATTAACCTTAGAACCCTCTCCATATTTAGAAGATGAGATTTTATAAGTTTTTGTAATTTGTCCAGATTCAAACAAGTAGAGCTCTTGTTTTGAAATAGAAATTTGAATTTCTTTCGATGATAGAGGCATCATTATTAATATTATAAGGAAAAATTTATTTTTCATTTTTTCTTGTATGCATGCCAAATATTAATGACAGAGCAGAAATAATTAATAGAGGCACATCTCCATATTTTAAGTAAAATGTGTCTACTTCATTTAGAGTAATCTCATGAGTAATGCTTCCTTTTTCTCCTCTATCTAAAATTTTCGACGACTCGTTCGATCTTGGACTTATAATTTGTGAAATTCCATCAAGTGTTGCTCTTGCAACCCATTTATTGGACTCAACGGCTCGAGCTTTTGCATGTTGTAAATGTTGAACAGGCATAGATTCACCATACCATTTATCATTACTCATATGAATAATATACTTTGTTCCTCTGACTCTATCAGTGAAGGTATTATTAAAAGCTAATTCCCAACAAATTAATGCTGACCAATCAACTTTTATTTGATTTAGATCTCCTCTACTTAAACTTGAGTTTGGTATGTTAAAAAAATCATTAAAACTTTCTAGTAGGTTCCCAAAGGGCTGAAACTCTCCAAATGGCACGAGATTTCTTTTGTCATGAAAATGACCGGTCTTGATATTTATTGCAGATGTATAAAAATTTGTATTTTCTTTTCGAAAAAATCCACCTATTACTTCTTTTTGTGGAATAGACTGTGAAATATTCTTATCGTAAACCGTGACAGCTTCTGGCCATACGACTAAATCACTTTCAGCATCATTTGTCATTTGTATAATTTCAGTCATATTAGTATCTAGTGGCTGAAGCACTGTGATCTTTAGCTTTTCTTTTCCGCCTTCTTGATAATGTCCTGGCCCAAAAAATAGAAGTAATAGTATTAAACTAGCTGTAGCACGGTTAATAATTTTTTTGTTTCTCTCTAGCAATAAAGCCATTACTAAAATCATTAGAAAAGATGTGCCAGCTACGCCAACGACTGGCAGTAAACCCCATAAACTCTCTGATAAAATACCTAAGTTTAGCCAAGGAAAGCCAGATATTACCCAAGACCTTAGCCACTCAAGTAAAAAAAAGACACTTGGAATTATTAAGAATTTGAATTGATGATCTTTAAAATAATTAATAGCAACCAAGAAGATTCCAAAATAAACTGAAAGATAAGCTATCAATAAAAAGGTAATAGTGCCGCTTAAAAAAGTTCCAGCACCATAATAATTTATTGCATCGAAAATCCAATTAATGGAGTAAGCCCAAAAGGCAGCAGCAAATAGCCAGCCAATTAGAAAATATTTAATCAACTTTTCGAACCGTAATTTTTTTTATTTTTCTTTGATCAGCTGAAGTAACAGTCATCTCTAAAGGCCCAACCTGAATTTTTTCCCCGACTTTGGGTAAATGGCCAAACTCCTTAAGAACAAAACCGCCAAGTGTTTCAACATCTGGGCAGTTTAGTTTGCATAAGAAAAAATCCTCAAATTTTTCTTTTTCAATTGTAGATGTAACAATAAATTCCTCATCATTAATCTTAATGATTTCATTATTTTTTTCTTCATAAAACTCATCTTCAATTTCTCCAACTATCTCTTCGAGAATATCTTCAATAGTTATTAATCCAGATATAACTCCATACTCGTCTAACACTATTGCCAAATGAGCTCTATCTTTTTTGAAATCTTCAAGTAGAGATGTTACAGATTGTGACTCAGGTATATGCTTAGCCTCTCTTAACATAGAACCTAAATTAAAATCTTTCTCTTCTGATGATCCAAGCATATCTTTTACATGAAGAATTCCTGTAACTTTATCTTTGTCAGAATTTAATACAGGATAGCGTGAATGCTTAGTATCATTTACTACTGAATATACAGCCTCCAGACTATCTGATTCTATTAAAAAAGAAATATTCACTTTAGGTATCATTATTTCTTTAACAATAGAATCTTTAATATTTAAGACATTTTCAATTAGTTCTTCAATTCTCTCATCTTCAGGCTCGATATTTCTTACAGCTTCTACTGAGTTTTTGCTTAAGTTAAATAAATTTTTTAAATTTGAAAAAAACGATTGCGATGGTTCGTCAGGCATTATTTATAAGGGTCTTTAACTCCAATTTTAGATAAAAATTCTACTTCTTTACTTTCCATTAATATAGCATCATTTTCGTTTTCATGCGCATAACCCAAAATGTGTAGCATAGAATGAATAAGCAAATGAATAAAATGATCGAAGATTATTTTTTCTTGATCTGAAGCTTCTATCTCTATAACCTTTTGGCAAACCATTAATTCACCAATACACATATTTGAAATATTTTTTTGCTCTTTATCTGGAAAGGATAATACATTTGTTGAGCTATCTTTTCCTCTAAACTTCTTATTGAGTTCTTTAATTTCAGTTTCTGTGCAAAAACTAATATCTAAATCTATCTTCAAAACTTCAAAGAAAATTAAAAACTGATTTAGAATTTTTTTAATTTGATCAGAGTATTCTGTCACATATTCAGGTTCGTCAAAAAATTGAACTTTGTATTTTTTATTCGAAATTATCATAAGCCTCAACAATTTCTTGTACTAAGGAGTGCCTTACAACATCTCGAGCAGTGAATTTTGTGAATTTAATTGATTCAACATCTTTGAGAACATCTCTGGCATGTTTAAGGCCTGAAACTGAACTTTTAGGCAAATCTATTTGGCTTAAATCTCCATTTACCACAGCTTTTGAGCCAAAACCAAGCCGTGTAAGAAACATTTTCATTTGTTCGATTGTTGTGTTTTGGCCCTCATCCATAATTATGAAGGCTTCCCTTAAGGTTCTGCCTCTCATGTAAGCCAAAGGCGCGATCTCAATTATGTCTTTTTCAACAAGCCTATTTACCCTTTCAGCTCCCAACATGTCATGCAAAGCATCATAGAGAGGCCTTAAATAAGGATCAATTTTTGAACTTAAATCACCTGGGAGAAAGCCTAATTTTTCTCCAGCCTCTACTGCTGGTCTTACTAAAACTATTTTTCTAATTTTCTCTTTTATTAAATCATCGACTGCGCTTGCAACTGCAAGAAAGGTTTTTCCTGTTCCTGATGGTCCAATACCAAATGTTAGGTCGGAGTTTGTAATATTTTCTAAATACTCTTTCTGGTTTTTCCCACGAGCTGTGACAGACGCTCTAGGTGTTTTTATATGAACTTCATTAGAATCAGCTTTTTCACCATCTGAAAATTTAGCAGAGTGAAGGCTGAGATGAATAAGATCTGGAGTAATTACAGAATTTGTCTCTAGTTTTTGTTTCAAATCAAATAAAGCTGATACGCCCATTTCAACGTCATCTTGATTACCTGAGATGTTAAATTCAGTCCCATTCTGAATTACTTTAATCTTTAACGCTTTTTCTATTTGTTTGAGATTTTTATTGAGCTCTCCACATAGTAACATCAGTTGCTCGGGGGGTAGATTAGAAAAATTTAATTGGTGGCTATACAAGATTTTTAATTTTGAATTGATCCTCTAAGACAATTTGGTAGTGCATCGTTAATTCGAATATTAATAAATTGTCCAACTAAATCAATACTATCTGATCTAAAATTTACCACTCTGTCACATATTGTTCGGCCTTGAAGTTGGCCTGGATCTTTTTTTGAAATTCCTGTCACCAAACATTTTTGGACTGACCCAACCATTTTTCGACTATAACCATATGACAATTGGTTTAATCTAGCTTGCAAAATATTGAGACGTTCCTTTTTCTCTTCTTTTGATACATCATCTTCCATTGTCGCAGCTGGAGTGTCAGGCCTAGCACTATAGATAAAACTATAAGATTCATCAAACTTTACTTCATTTATAATATTCATTGTATCAGTGAAGTCTTGTTTTGTTTCTCCTGGAAAACCGACTATAAAATCTGAAGAAAACCTTATATCTGGCCTAACTTTTTTGAGTTTATCGATCAATATTAAATATTTTTCAGCTGTATATCTTCGTCGCATCAATTTAAGAATTCTGTCTGATCCACTTTGAACTGGCAAATGGACATGGCTTACCAATTCTGGAACTTTTGCGTAGGTCTCCACAAGATCATCTTTAAATTCATGTGGATGACTAGTTGTAAATCTTATCCTTTCGACATTTTGAATTTTTGCTGTCAATTCAATCAATTTGGCTAAGGAAGACTTCTGTCCCTTGTATAGCCCTTTAAAATTATTGACGTTTTGCCCTAAAAAGTGAATTTCTTTTGTCCCTTTTTCTGCGAGAATTGATACTTCTTTCAAAATATCCTCAACATTTCTGGAAACTTCGTGTCCTCTTGTTTTTGGCACCACACAAAATGAGCAATACTTATTACATCCCTCAACAATTGATACAAATGCTGATGCTTCTCCTCTTTCTGGCATTGGAATATGATCAAATTTTTCAAGTTTAGGAAACGAAATATCAACTTGTGGTTTTTTTGTTGAATTTTTATCTTTATAGAGCTTAGGTAGATTGTGCAAAGACTGCGGACCAAATACTATATCAACAGACGGTGCTCTTTTTATAATTTTCTCGCCTTCTTGAGAAGCGACACAACCACCAATAGCAATTTTTAAGTCCGGCTTTAATTCCTTAATTTTTCTCCAACGGCCAATTTGATGAAATACTCTTTCTTGAGCTTTTTCACGTATCGAACAGGTATTTAAAATTAATAAATCAGCCTGATCTTCTGAATCTACTAACTCAAAATCTTCTTCAGCCTTAAGCAAGTCAATCATTTTTGCAGAATCATATTCATTCATCTGACAACCATGTGTTTTTACAAATAATTTTTTGGACATTTTGTTATTATATTCTCCTGATTCGAAATTAAGATGAAAATCTTAAATCAACTTCATAAAGTTGTAACAAAATAATTTTAAAATGCAAACTTGAATAGAAGAAATTTTCTAAAAATACTCGCATTTTTAACTTTTTTTTTAAGTTTCAATTTATTTTCTAAAACAAAAAGAATAGTCAGGTTTAAACATGGAGTTGCAAGTGGCGACCCTACACCTAACGAAGTAATTTTATGGACTAAAGTAACATCCAATTCTAAAAATAGTATTTTAGTATTTTATGAAGTATCAAATACCATAGATTTTAAAAATATAATTGCATCTGGGAAACAATACACTACCGTAGGGAGGGATTTTACAGTAAAAGTCGATGCAAAAATTCCCAATAAATTTGCAGGACAAAAAGTTTTTTATCGTTTTGCTGCTGAAGGAGTTTATTCACAAATTGGAACAACTTTTACTTTACCTGAAGATGTTGAGAATTTTAAACTTGCTGTTTTCAGTTGCTCTAATTATCCTGCTGGTTATTTCAATGCATATAATTCTGCATCAAAAGATAAGTCTATTGATATGGCTATTCATTTGGGTGACTATTTATACGAGTATAAACAAGG